>Ga0256842_1002540_pt1 | contig 12977 bp, 10 predicted proteins | sample 4559240metaG_FD_185973 | JGI IMG/M metagenome (GOLD analysis project Ga0256842, IMG submission 185973) | Hydrothermal vent microbial communities from Guaymas Basin, Mexico - 4559-240 | ecosystem: Environmental > Aquatic > Marine > Hydrothermal vents | place: Mexico: Guaymas Basin | collected...
CAAAGCGATGGTCATCAGTATATCGACGCTTGTATAGAAAGTGGAGCTGTTGCAATAGTTTGTCAAGAATTACCACAAACAATTAATGATGATATATGCTATATTAAGGTTGTTGATACGTCGAAGGCATTAGGGAAGGTCGCTAGTTTGTATTACAATAAACCATCAGAAAATATCAAATTAGTTGGTGTTACAGGAACAAATGGGAAAACAACTATTGCTACTTTATTATATAATTTATTCGAAAACCTTGGATATAAAACAGGCTTACTTTCGACTGTAGAAAATTATGTTCATAAATCGGTAATAAAGGCGACCCATACGACTCCAGATGCTATTCAGATTAATAAATTGATGGCAGAAATGGTAGATGAGGGATGCGAATATTGTTTTATGGAAGTAAGTTCGCACGCTATAGATCAACATAGAATTGCAGGTCTAGAATTCGATGGAGGCATTTTTACGAATATCACACACGATCATTTAGATTATCATAAAACATTTAAAGAGTATATAAAAGCTAAGAAATTATTTTTTGATAAACTTTCGAAGTCCGCATTTGCATTAACCAATATCGATGATAAGAATGGAATGCAAATGTTACAAAATACAAAGGCTAGAGTGAAAACTTATGCTGTAAATAGCATGGCAGATTATAAAAGTAAAACCTTAGAAAAACATTTCGATGGAACTTATATTCAAGTTAATAAACATGAATTATGGACTTCATTAATTGGAGATTTTAATGTTTATAATTTGACGGCTATTATTGGAACGGCTTTAGAATTAGATCAGCAAATAGATGAAGTTTTAGCATCGGTTAGTCAACTAAAATCTGTAAATGGACGTTTTGAAACTATTAAAAGTAAAACAGGAATAACAGCAATTGTTGATTATGCACATACTCCAGATGCGCTCAAAAATATACTTAATACAATTAATAAATTAAAAACCGAAAGCCAGCAATTAATTACAGTTGTTGGTGCTGGTGGCGATAGGGATAAAACAAAACGTCCCGAAATGTCTAAAATTGCATGTCAATTATCGACTAAAATAATTTTAACTTCCGACAATCCTAGAACAGAAAACCCTGAGAAAATATTAGACCAAATGGAGGCGGGGCTGAATGCCGAAGATAAGAAAACAATGCTTAGGATAACCGATCGGAAACAAGCTATTAATACAGCTTGTATGTTAGCTACAGAAAATGATATTATTCTTGTGGCGGGAAAAGGACACGAGACTTATCAAGATATTAATGGTGTTAAACATCATTTTGATGATAAAGAAGTCATTAGAGAACAATTTAAATAAACAATTAACTATCAACTATAATTAAAGATGTTATACTACTTATTCGAATATTTAGATAAAATAGGATTGCCAGGAGCAGGTGTTTTCCATTATATTTCGTTTCGTGCGGCCATGGCTATTATTGGTTCGCTAGTTTTTTCTTTGTTAATTGGAAAACGATGGATATATTTCCTTCAGCGCAAACAAATTGGAGAAACCGTTCGCGATTTGGGCTTAGAAGGTCAATTACAGAAGAAAGGCACGCCAACCATGGGTGGGATTATTATACTTGCCTCAATTTTAGTTCCTACATTATTGTTTGCGAAACTAGATAACGTTTATGTTATTTTGATGATAATAACAACCGTATGGCTTGGCTTGATAGGTTTTTTAGATGATTATATTAAAGTTTATAAGAAAAATAAAGAAGGTTTAAAAGGACGATTTAAGGTTCTAGGGCAAGTTGGTTTAGGAATAATTGTAGGAGCAACTTTTTATTTTAGTGATGCTGTACAAATCCGAGAAAAAGTATTCGATAGTGAAGGAAATATTGTTAAAACATGGGTTACAAATTCTACAAATTGTGATATTCTTATCGACGAAACCAGAGATGTAAAATCGACCAAAACAACTATTCCATTTCTAAAAAATAATGAATTTGATTATAAAGATTTAGTCTCGTGGATGGGTGATAATGCAGGGCAATGGGTTTGGATAATTTTTATATTGGCAACCATATTTATTGTAACAGCAGTATCAAACGGGGCAAATTTAACCGATGGGTTAGATGGACTGGCTGCAGGTTCATCAGCGATAATTGGCTCTACTTTGGGGATTCTGGCCTATGTTTCGGGTAACGTATTTTTTGCGGATTACCTGAATATTATGTACATCCCTAATTCAGGAGAATTAGTAATTTTTGCTTCTGCACTTATTGGGTCTACCATTGGGTTTCTATGGTATAATGCTTATCCTGCACAAGTATTTATGGGCGATACAGGTAGTTTAGCCTTAGGAGGTATTATTGCTGTATTTGCAATTATCATCAGAAAAGAATTATTGATTCCAATACTTGCCGGTGTTTTCTTAGTTGAAAATATTTCTGTAATGTTACAAGTAGGTTGGTTTAAATACACTAAAAAGAAATATGGTGAAGGACGAAGAATATTTAAAATGTCACCTTTACACCATCATTTTCAGAAAAGTGGATATGTAGAGCCTAAAATTGTTATCCGATTCTGGATAGTTGGAATTATGTTAGCTGTTATCACTATTATAACACTTAAACTTCGATAAGTTATGAATAATAAAATTGTAATATTAGGAGGGGGAGAAAGTGGAGTTGGATCAGCGGTGTTGGCCAAGCAAAAGGGATTTGATGTTTTTTTATCAGATTATGGTTCTGTAAAAGAAGAGTATGCGAAAATATTAAATAAGCATAATATCCGTTGGGAAGAAAAGCAGCATACACAGAAAGAAATATTGGCAAGCTCCGAAATAATAAAAAGTCCAGGGATTCCCGATACTGTTCCTGTTATTGTTGCAGCAAAGGAATTAGATATCCCAGTTATTTCGGAAATAGAATTTGCGGCTCGTTATACAGATGCTCACATGATATGTATTACAGGGAGTAACGGCAAAACTACCACAACGACTATGGTTTACAATTTACTTAAAGAAGCGGGTTGTAATATCGGTTTAGCAGGCAATATTGGAAAAAGTTTTGCTTATCAAGTAGCCACAGAATCTTTCGACTATTATGTTTTAGAATTATCTAGTTTCCAGCTAGATGGAATGTTTCATTTTAAAGCAAATACTGCAATATTATTAAATATTACACCCGATCATTTAGATAGATATCACGATAATTTTCAAGAATATATTGACTCGAAATTTAGAATTCTTCAGAACCAGAGTGCAGACGATAATTTTATTTTCTGTGATGATGATCCTGTTATATTGAGTGAGTTAGAGAAACGAAAAATTGAAGCTAATCAGTTGCCTTTCTCTACCGAGCATAGTCTCGAAAAAGGTTCATATTTAGAACAAGATAATATTATTTTTAAACCTATAAAAGAAGCATTTAGTATGTCAATTCACGATCTTGGAGTAAAAGGTAAGCATAATATCTATAACTCTATGGCAGCAGGACTTGCCGCAAGTATCAATAGTATTAGAAAAAATGTTATTAGAGAGAGTTTAATGGATTTTAAAAGCATTGAGCATCGTTTAGAGCCCGTTATTAAAGTCCGAAATATTATGTTTATTAACGACAGTAAAGCCACAAATGTCAATTCTACTTGGTATGCGCTAGAGAGCATGAATAAGAATGTAATTTGGATTGCAGGAGGAGTAGATAAGGGCAACGATTACGATGAACTTTCGAAATTAGTAAAGTCAAAAGTTAAAGCCATTATTTGTTTGGGGCTAGATAGTCATAAGCTACACGATTCTTTCGATGGAATGATTAAAGAAATTATTGATGTTAAGAGTATGAGAGATGCCGTGAAAACAGCATATATGTTAGGAAAAGATGGCGATACCGTATTATTATCTCCAGCTTGTGCTAGTTTCGATTTATTCGATAATTACGAAGATAGAGGCATTCAATTTAAAGAAGCTGTAAGGCATTTATAGAAATAATTAAAAGTGAATTTTGTAACAAAATATTTAGGTGGTGATAGAGCGATTTGGCTAATTATTTTAGCTTTATCGGTTATCTCCTTGTTGGCAGTGTATAGCGCTACAGGTACGCTTGCATATAAGTATCATCATGGTGATACTACACACTACCTATTTAGACATTTTAATTTGCTATTTATTGGTTTTATTGTGCTCTTTATCACACATAAGATTAATTTTATTTGGTATAAAAGAATAGCTCGAGTATTGATATATATAACAATCCCTCTTCTTTTGTATACTTTAGTACGAGGAGCATCCCTAAACGAGGCTTCTCGATGGATAGTCTTGCCAGGAACGGGTTTGTCATTTCAGACATCAGATTTAGCAAAATTCTCACTTATTATTTTTATTGCTAGGCATTTGGCTAATAATCAGGATAATATAAAAAATTTCAAAACAGGTTTCCAGCCTATATTTTTATGGGTATTGGCCGTTGTGGGCTTAATATTTCTTGCTAATTTTTCTACCGCAGCCATGCTTTTTCTTATTTCTATGATTATGCTTTTTATTGGACGTGTTCGAATTAGATATTTAGCAGGTGTTTTCGCTCTTGGTTTTGCTTTTTTATTTATTGGTTATCTTGCTTCACCACTTTTGTCAGAATACGGAAGAGTTGGAACTTGGGCGAATAGGATAGATAGATTTTTTGGTGACGATGAAGAAGATCAAGGAAACTTTCAAGCAGAACAATCTCAAATTGCAATAGTTAAGGGTGGATTACTTGGACAAGGACCAGGGAAAAGCGAGCAACGTAATTTCTTACCTCATCCTTATTCCGATTTTATTTTTTCTATTATTGTTGAAGAATATGGTGTGGGAGGAGCTATTTTTATCATCCTTTTATATTTATTTCTATTTTATAGAATTGGTCAAATAGTTCGGAAATCTACGAGTAGTTTTGGCTCATATTTGGCCATTGGAATAGGTTTGTCGTTGGTAGTACAAGCATTTATAAATATTGGTGTTGCAGTTGGTATTTTCCCTGTAACAGGGCAGACTTTACCTTTAGTTAGTATGGGAGGAACATCTATTCTTTTTACATCAGCATCCTTGGGTATCTTGTTAAGTATCAGTAAAAGTACAATCGAAAAAGAAAAAAAGAAATGAACAAATTTATTGTTAGTGGAGGAGGAACTGGGGGACATATTTTCCCTGCAATAGCTATTGCAAATGCAATCCATAGAAAGCAGCCTGATGCCGAAATTCTTTTTGTGGGAGCCGAAGGCAAAATGGAAATGGAGAAAGTGCCTGCGGCTGGATATAAAATCGAAGGTTTACCTGTAAGAGGATTTCAGAGAAAATTGACATTTTCAAATATTTCAGTAATAATAAAATTACTTCAGTCTATGTTCAAGGCGAAATCTATCATTAAAAGATTTAAGCCAGATGTAGTTATTGGTGTCGGTGGGTTTGCGAGTGGACCATTATTAAAACAAGCTCAGAAACTAGGTATATCGACATTAATTCAAGAACAAAATTCTTATGCAGGAGTAACCAATAAATTATTGGCCAAGAAAGCCGATAAAATTTGTGTTGCTTACGATAATATGGAACAATTTTTTCCTGCTGATAAAATTATTATGACAGGAAATCCGGTACGTCAAAATATTTTGGAGAATATAGAATCAAAGAAAGATGAAGCCTATAAATATTTTAATGTGCAAGGCAATAAAAAAGTAATTCTTATTGTTGGAGGAAGTTTGGGAGCATTGACAATTAACGAAAGTATTCATCAAGGGTTAGATAGATTTGTTGAGGGAAAAATTCAAATTATTTGGCAAACGGGAAACGGGTATTATTCCAAAGCTCAGTTTGTAAAACAGGAGTATAAATCTAAAGGAATTGTGGTTACCGATTTTATTACCCGAATGGATTTAGCATATTCTATTGCAGATGTCGTTATTTCTAGAGCAGGTGCTAGTACCGTATCTGAATTAGGATTGATACATAAACCTGCAATATTTGTTCCTTCGCCCAATGTGGCCGAAGATCATCAAACTAAAAATGCAATGGCATTAATCCAAAAGGATGCTGCTATGATGATTGAAGATGTAAAGGCTAGAGAAGAATTGGTAGACGCTGCTATTGAGTTAATTAATGATGAATTTAGGATGAATGTTTATCAAAAGAATATAGCTTCTATGGGAATTAAAAATTCTGCCGATACTATTGCCGAAGAAGTTTTTAAATTAATAAATAAATAAGCTCTTGATAAAACCTATTAATAATAATGGATAGCAAACAATTTACATATAAAAATATTTATTTTCTTGGAATAGGAGGGATAGGTATGAGTGCCTTAGCTCGGTTTTTTAATAAAATGGGGCAATCGGTTGCTGGTTACGATAGAGTTTCTACACCATTGACAAAATCGCTTGAAAAAGAAAATATTTCTATACATTATACCGACGATATTTCTGAGATTCAGACAAAATATTTATCCAAAGACGAAACTTTAATTGTTTATACACCAGCTATTCCAAATTCACATCTAGAGTGGAATTATTTTAAAAATAAAGGTTTTAAAATTCTGAAAAGAGCCGAAGTGTTAGGATTAATTTCTAAAGCATCTAAAACTTTGGCTGTTGCAGGAACTCATGGTAAAACAACTATTTCGACCATGACGGCTCACCTTTTAAATCAATCTTCGATTAAGGCGAATGGATTTCTAGGAGGGATAAGTAAAAACTTTAATTCGAACTTAGTTTTAGCCGATCTTACAGAATTGGTTGTAACAGAAGCAGATGAATTCGATCGTTCTTTTTTACATCTTTATCCACATAAGGCATTAATAAGTTCTATGGATGCCGATCATTTAGATATTTATGGAGCGAAAGAGCAGTTACAAGAAAGTTTTTTTGAGTTTATCAATCAGATAGAAGATGGTGGGGTGTTAGTTCAAAAAATAGGATTGCCTTATCACAAAAGAAAAGGAATAAAAAGATATACATATAGTCTTGATAATGTAGAAAGCGATTTTTACGCATCCGACATAAAATTAAATATAGATACTTATCAATTTAATTTGAATACCCCTCATGGTTTATATAAACATTTAAAGTTGGGAGTTCCTGGTTTGGTCAATTTAGAAAATGCCGTAGGAGCATCTGCGTTAGCTATTCTGTCGGGTGTAAAAGCAGATGAATTAAGTTTGGGATTAAAGACTTATCAAGGAGTGAAACGTAGATTCGATTATAGGATTAAAAATAAAAAAGTAATTTACATCGATGATTACGCCCATCATCCAGAGGAACTAAAAGCATTTATTTCTTCGGTTAGAGCAATTTATCCAAAACAAAAAATATCAGGAATTTTTCAACCTCATTTATACTCTAGAACAAAAGATTTTGTAAACGAATTTGCTCAATCTTTAGCCCTCTTAGATGAACTATTTTTAATGGATATTTATCCTGCTAGAGAGTTGCCAATAGAAGGAGTAGATTCCAGTATTATCTTCGAAAAGGTAGAAATAAAAGAAAAGTATTTATGTAATAAAGAAAATTTATTGTCGTTAATTAATAATAGAAAATTTGATATTTTATTAACTTTAGGAGCTGGAGATATTGACCAGTTTGTTCCACAAATAGAAAAATTATTGACTCTCTAGAATGTTATTATGAGGAACCTAAAACCAAAATATAAAACTATTTTTATTAGTATAGGCATTGTCTTGTATATGCTTGTGGCTTTAAGCTTTTCAGGAAGCAAAGCTTATCAGCAGAATTGTATTAAGGTAAAAGTTTTAGTATTAGACAGTAGTTTGAATATGTTTATTTCATCTAAAGATATTGATAAAATTTTGGCTCAGAATGAAATTAATATTATTGGATATCCTGTAAAAGAAATTAATACTTTAGAGCTCGAAAAACTGATAGAAACACATCCTAGTATAGAGAATGCAAATGTTTATTCTACTGTAAAAGGCAATATTAATGTGCTTGTAGAGCAGAGAAAACCGTTACTTAGAATTATGGACGATAATGGTGATGGTTATTATATTGATAATCAGGGGTTACTAATGCCTTTATCAACGAATTTTACGACAAGAGTTCCAGTTGTAACGGGAAATATTAAAAAATACTATCAGAAATATAAAAATGAAGAATTAACAAAGGTTGGTTCGGATACATTATTACAAAATTTATTTTCTTTAGGAAAAGAACTTAAAAAAGATAAATATTGGTCGGCTATGTGCGATCAAATATATATTACAAGAGAGCAAAATATTAAGATAATCCCTAAAATTGGAGCTCATGAAATTATTCTTGGTAAGAATCAAGATTATAAGAAAGATTTAAGAATATTGACTACTTTCTATACAGAAGTTTTGCCCGTAGTAGGTTGGGAGAAGTATAAAAGTATTAATTTGCAATATAAACAACAAATTGTCTGCAAATAAACTCAAATAACCAGCATATAATATTAAAAAAAATGGAAAAGCTAATTGCCGCAATAGACATAGGAACAACAAAGATTGTTGCACTGACCGGTAAAAGTGTCGGTAATAATAAAGTTGAAATAGTTGCTATGGGGAAGAATTCGTCCTTAGGAGTTCAGCGTGGTGTTGTTCAGAATGTTGAAAAAACTTCACAATCCATTAAAAAAGCTTTGGACAGTTTATATCAAAATCAATCGCAACTCATAGAAGAGGTATGGGTTGGTATTGCTGGTCAGCATGTTCGCTCTGTTAAAAGTAAAAATTCATTAGAATTTGATGATGTTAATCATCGGGTTACCCTTAAGGATATTGAGACTTTGGTTCAAAAGAGTTTCGGAATTAATACTGCTCCAAATGAGATGGTAGTTAATGTTTCTCCCCAATCTTTCGAAATTGAAGAAGGTCGTTTGAGTGATTCTCCTATAGGAAAAGAATCTAAATTTTTAAATGCAAATTTTCATCTTACTATTGCACAAGAAGGAGCATTCAATAATATTAATAAAAGTTTAGAATTAAATAATATTTCGGTTAACGAATTGGTTTTAGAATCTATCGCCTCAGCAAAATCGGTTCTAACAAAGCAAGAAATTACAGAAGGAATTGCATTAATAGATATAGGAGGTGGAACTAGTGATTTGGCAATTTTCCATAACGGTTCGGTAGTGCATTCTGCGGTGATTCCTTTTGGTGGAGAAGTTATTACATCGGATATTATGCAAGCTTTTAATTTAGAAAAACGCTATGCCGAAGCACTGAAACATGAGTATGGAAATATTCTGCAAGGGTCGTCAAGTAAAGAAGTTATATCTTTAAAAAATATTGAAGGACAGAAAATAAAGATTAAACAAAAAGAATTATCTTTTGTTATTAAAACTAGAATTGAAGAAATAATAGATCTTATTCAGTTTCAAATGGAAATGAGTGGCTATTTGAATAAAATATCTAAAGGAATTGTCTTGACAGGTGGAGGAGCTTTGCTTAAAGATATTACTCAAATTTATGCATTTCATTTTAATCAGTTGCCAATACGGATTGGTAAACCAAATCAGCAGTTTTTTAGTGGAGAGTTCGACGAAAACCTAAATGAGCCATTATATTCTACGGCTACGGGCTTACTCCTTTTTGGAATTGAGAATGAAAAATTAAAAGAAAAAGAAGAAAAATTAATGCGAAATTTAGAGACGCAAAACTCTGGAAAGGAAAATAAACCTTCTAAAAGCAATCCGTTTAATTCGTTTAGAAGACGTTTATCCAATATGTTTAACGAAGATGATGCGGAATTATAGAAAATAAAAGTCAAATAACAAAAAAAATAGACAGTTATGACAGATGATATAATGAATTTTGATTTGCCAATTGTGAAACAATCTATCATTAAGGTAGTTGGAGTTGGCGGTGGAGGTAGTAATGCCGTTAATCATATGTATCAGCAAGGGATTAAAGATGTAGACTTTGTAATTTGCAATACCGATGCTCAAGCCCTTGAAGAAAGCTCTATCCCTACTAAAATACAATTAGGAAAGTCGCTTACCGAAGGCTTGGGAGCAGGAAATAAACCAGAACGGGGTAAAGATGCTGCAGTTGAGAGTATAGATGATATTAGAGATATTCTAAATCAAGGTACAAAAATGGCTTTTATTACCGTTGGAATGGGAGGGGGAACAGGAACTGGAGCAGCCCCAATTGTAGCAGAAGCAGCTAAAGAATTAGGGATATTAACGGTTGGTATTGTAACCATTCCTTTTAAATTTGAAGGTAAAAGGCGCATTCATCAAGCGATGGAAGGAATTAACGAATTGAAAATGCATGTTGACTCGCTTTTGGTTATTAATAACGAACGATTGAGGGATATCTATGGTAATCTAGAATTATCCGAAGCGTTTGGATATGCCGATGATATATTAACTGTGGCAGCTAAGGGTATTGCAGAAATTATTACTGTTCATGGACACATGAATGTGGATTTTGCTGATGTCAATACCGTTATGAGTGATTCTGGGGTAGCACTAATGGGAACAGGTCGTTCCGAAGGCGAAAGCAGAGCTGTGACAGCTGTTAAACAAGCATTAGAATCTCCACTTTTAAGTAATAATAATATTAAAGGTGCTAAGAATATATTGCTAAATGTAACTTCTGGAGATAACGAAATTACCATGGACGAGATTGGAGAAATATCGGATTACGTTCAGGATGTTGCAGGTAATAATGCTGATATTATTCTTGGAACAGGTAACGATGAACATTTAGATCAACAAATCTCAGTTACCGTTATTGCAACAGGATTTCATGAAAATACCATTTCTGAATTAGTTGCGCATAAAGATTCTCAAGCTCCAATTTCTACACCAGAAAAAATCATTGATTTAGACAATGAAGAAAAAAATACTCAAGTACAAGATCCTGAAGAAAAAACAATTGAGGCTATTTATGGAGAAAATAATACACTCGATATCTCTTTAGATTTAACTAAGAATAATTCTTTTAATAAAAAGGAATTGGATCTTACGGACCCTTCTAAGGCAAAAGAAATTGATGAAATGCACGACGTTCCTGCTTATTTGAGACAAAAAAATAAATCATGAGTAATACCGCAAAGTTTATAGATATTAAGGAAGCTATAAAGTCGAAAAACCCCACTTTATTAAAAGTATTACCCAAGTTTATTATCAATTATCTACGTAAAACTATTCACGAAGATTATTTGAACGATATCTTGGATAGACATAAGGAAATAAATGGTTTAGACTTTGTTGATAGTATGGTTCATAACGAATTTGATATTAAGGCAGATGTTCATGGATTCGATGAGTTTGTAGAAAAAGATAAACGTTATATATTTGTAGCTAATCATCCTTGGGGAGGAATGGAGGCGGCAACATTGCTCGATATTGTGGGCAAGAAGTTTTCCGAACCTCGCTTTGTTGTTAACGATATTTTGATGAGTATAAAGAGTTACCATCCTTTATTTATTCCCGTTAATAAACATGGAGCACAAGGTCGAAAAAATGCCAGATTAATGGAAGAAAATTTTGAATCGGATAAACCAATTCTAATTTTTCCTGCAGGCTTAGTATCTCGAAAAATAAAAGGAAAAGTTGTAGATTTAGAATGGAAGAAGAATTTTGTAACAAAGGCTGTTCAGCACAAACGAGATGTTATTCCTGTTTTTATTGATGGCCATAATTCAAATTTCTTTTATCGGCTTTCAGCTTTTCGAAAAGCAATTGGTATTAAAGCAAATATTGAAATGTTTTATTTAGTAGACGAGATGGTAAAAAATACGGGTTCAACTTTGCCTTTCTATTTTGGGAAACCTATTCCGTATCAAACTTTTGATAAATCTAAAAAACCTCAGCAGTGGGCAACAGAGGTCAAAAATCATACTTACTTACTAAAAAATGATTATACTCGAAAATTCGTGTAAATATTTCTGTCTATGATATTTAAAATATTATTAGCTTATCTTTTTCGTCTTTTCTTTTGTGTTCCCTTTTTTAAAAAACACTTTTTCGGGATGCATCAGAAATGGTTCCAACCATTGCATCTTTTTAGAGGAATTAGAATTAAAAAGAAATTATTGGGGTCGATAATTTTTGAACTTAATATAGACGATTGGATTCCTCAAAATTTATTTTTTTTGGGTAGCTACGAAGAAACCGAATTAAGCCTGTTTCGCCGCTTGATTAAAGACAAAAAATGTTTTATTGATATTGGTGCAAATATAGGGTTATATGCTTTAACAGCTGCCAACGAAATGTCCGATGATGCTCAGATTATTGCATTTGAACCTTTTCAAGTTAATAATGATTTGTTGCAGAAGAACGTTTCTTTAAATCAATTCCACAATATCCAAATCGAGAAGAAAGCTATATCTAATCAAAATAAAGAATTGATATTATATTATGATACACAAGAAGACAACTTGGGCTCTGTATCTGCGTTATCGATTGAAAATGTTATAGAAGAAAAAGTGCAAGCTATTAGCTTAGACGAGTATGTTATTCAGAATGATATTTCAAATATAGAATTTATTAAGATGGATATTGAGGGTTTAGAATATCTAGCTTTGCAAGGAATGAAAGTTATTTTAGAAAAATATCATCCCATAATATTAATAGAGATTGATCCTGAAATTCTTTCCAAAACAGATTTCACATCAGAAATGATTGAGCAATTTCTAAATCAATTTGGATACCAAAAATATTTTATCGATTCAAAAGGAGAATTAAGTTTAGATTCTTCTGTGCAAAATGCTTATAATTATTTGTTTAGTGTAGACAAAATATAATTCTAACTTTTTATAAATCTACTATTATCTATCAAAAAAAAATCATACTTTTACATAGTAATATAGTATTAAAATGAAACATATAATTCCACCAATTCCAAAGAATGAAATAAAAGCGGAGCTTACTTCAGAGCGCTTTGTTCGTCATACTAATTTTGCGAATAATGAAATTTATATTATCAATCATTTTAATTCTCCAAAGGTAATGTTAGAAATAGGAAGGCTAAGAGAGCTAACCTTTCGAAATGCAGGAGGAGGTACTGGTAAGGAGAT
>Ga0256842_1002541_pt1 | contig 12974 bp, 14 predicted proteins | sample 4559240metaG_FD_185973 | JGI IMG/M metagenome (GOLD analysis project Ga0256842, IMG submission 185973) | Hydrothermal vent microbial communities from Guaymas Basin, Mexico - 4559-240 | ecosystem: Environmental > Aquatic > Marine > Hydrothermal vents | place: Mexico: Guaymas Basin | collected...
ACCAACAGGCACTAAAACTGCCAGCATTATTATAATCATTACCGTTGTTGCAATGCTTAATTTTCTTAATTTTCTCATAACCAACCTCCTTTTTAGCAACCAACAGTATACAATTAAGTGTGCTCCCTCAAAAAGGCACACCGATTTCAATATTACACCATTTACAGAAAGATTCAAGGATGAATTATGGTCAGGGAAAGAAAAGGCGTTTAAAAAAGAAATGAATTTTAATGGTCTAATTTTTTGCTATCTCAAAAGCCAAACAGGCTTCTCTATCCAAAACAAATACACTTTGCGGCAGTAAAAATAGCTCATTGCTTTCTGTTAGTCCGAAGTATGCATGTTGCGGATTTTTGCTGTTTCCGAATGTTATCTCTGCGATTCTTTGGTTTTGACTGTTTGTGAATACCTCCATGATCTTAAAAATAATTCCTTTTTCTAAGATGAACTCTTTTTCTATTTTTAAAGGAAAGTTAGTATCAAAAGTTTGCTTTTTTCCCGACTTTAACACCCAACAGCCCAAAATCCCCCTCAGCTCAACACTTGCAAATTCAGACTTGCGGAAATTGTATCTACACTGTCATATACTCTCTATAAAACTCCTCCTTGGATGTTATCTTCTTTGGAGTCTTTATCTTAAAAAGGTCCAACATCTTGGAAGAGAGTGTAGGATAGGATAGTTTTATAAAATAGTCCTTTGATTTGATATCTGCCTTTACAACCCTAAGATGAAGAAGTGCATCTAATATCTTATCTAAAGACAAAGTCTCATTGCTTTTGTTTAAATAATCCTGCACTTTCTTTGATCTTTTCAGTCTTACCTGTATCTGTTTTAGGATGAAGCCTTTGGTTTAGCGGTAATGTTCATTAACCCACTCAACACCTTGCCAGATGGTGCCTGTGAATTTATCTTTAACCTCGAAGGGTTCTTTATCTTCGTCTTTTATCACATAGCATTCAAAATCGACAATCTCATTGAAGGCGTCGATTTTTTTCAGCTCATCAACTTCTTTAAATGGGAATGCGTCAAATAAAAATATTATTTTACCACTTTCGCAACTTGTCATTCCAAAAACCACATCGTATTTATCGGAAAACCCACAACTTTTGCCCGGAATTTCCTTACCCCTATACCTTTTATCAAATATCTCCCAATCCCTGTCATAGCGAATCCAGGCAATAAACTCTCTTTTTTCTTTACTCATCTACCCGTCTACTCATTCGCCCATTAACTCATATACTCATTAACTCAAAGAAAGGGAGTCAGTGTCATTTGAATGTATATGTTTAAAGCTTTTTGGGACTTGCTATAAATTCACACACGCTTCCGCCGTGGGCAATCGTTTGAATCTCTTTAATGTCCATAGATTTTTTGGATAGCATTTGAGCAAAGCCAAGCATAAGCCCAGCCGTTACATTGCAAAAACCTTTTGTTTTTGAATAAGGCAAGAAATGACATTCGTTAAGCAAAAATCTATAACTTCCATCTTCCAGTTTTTCTATCTTTATTTCAGGACCGCCTTTTTTGCGCATCAATTCAGGCAGCATTGCTATCATTTGTTCTTCGTTTATATCCTTGAGTTGATTGATGTCTATTTCTAATGCTTTCATCATCTCTTGCGGTATATTTTTGGCAAGTATTCTCAAAAGAACCTTTGGTCCTTGATTGCCGGCAAAATAGTCCAATGCTTCTATAAGCCCAGCCATAACCATAGCTGAATATTTATAGCATATATGGGATAAAACACATCGGCTATCAATATCTTCGCATGATATATCGGATTCTGCAACATTTTCTTTATTTGACGATTCTATAGGGTTGTGGTTAGATTCTTCTTTATTTTCGCTTGTTATATTTCTTTTGAGTTCTTCAACCATAAATGCCTCCATCAATATACCGATTTTTCTATGCCTATCAAAAAAAAGTACATTTGTCAAAACTTATGTAAATATTACATAGTAAGATATTAAAAATTTATCATTAATTAAGATAAGTGGTTAGTTAAATGTTTTTAACTCCTATAAAAAGTTATCCGTTGACAAATAAACTTACGGAGTATAGCATTAACTAATTTTTAAGTTGGAGGTGGCTTTATGAGTTCTACGGTTTTAGTCATTATAGGCCTCGTCATATATATAGTCTTTTACAAGACTTACGGTGGCTTCTTGAAAAACTCCATCGTCGGAAGCTCTGATAAAGAGGTTCCTTCAAAAAGGCTGTTTGACAATGTGGACTATGTTCCTGCCAATAAGTATGTCTTGTTTGGGCATCATTTTGCATCGATTGCAGGAGCAGCTCCTATTATTGGACCTGCCATAGCTTTGGCTTGGGGATGGTTACCTGCTATTTTATGGGTTTGGTTCGGTAATGTATTTATTGGTGCCGTACACGATTATCTATCTTTGATGAGTTCTGTCAGATATGACGGACACTCCGTTCAATGGGTTGCCGGAAAGGTTATCAAAAAAAGAACATCCTACATCTTTGCATGGTTTATTTTGTTTGTTCTTATTTTGGTTGTTGCCGCATTCGGAGCCGTTTTGGGCGGAATATTTGTTCACAAGCCGGCAGTTCCTACAGCATATTTCTTGCAGATTGCCTTTGCTTTGGTGCTTGGATATATAATGTATAAAATGAAAGCAAACTTTGGCGTTTCTACCATCATAGCAATTATCTTTCTTACAACATCAATCATAGCAGCGGTTTATTTTCCGTTTCACGCATCCTATAAAACATGGATGGTTGTTTTCTTGGCTTACATTATATTTGCTGCGGCAATACCGGTTAATATTCTTCTACAGCCGAGAGACTATATGAATGCTTGGCTTTTGGTATTTGGTCTTGCCATCGGTGGAATAGCCATAATCTTTTCCTTTAAACCAATGGCAATTCCTGCAACTACAATGTTCTCGGCTCCAATCATAGCCGGACAGGCTACACCGTTTTGGCCGGCAATACCGCTTATTATCGCATGCGGCTCTTTGAGCGGATTTCATGCGCTTGTTGCAAGTGGAACAACATCAAAGCAGTTATCCGATGAAGTTGAAGGTTTGTTTATTGGATATGGTTCTATGTTGACAGAAGGATTCTTGTCTACGCTTGTTATTTTGTCTATAGGTATAGCGGGCATGGGAATAGTTGGAGCTGATAAGGCTCAAACCTTAACTGCAAACGCTGCTGCATTCGGAAATCATTACATACCTGCAATGAAGGCTTCAGGTGGACCTGTAGGTCTATTTGCCAAATCTTACGCAACTGTTGTCAATTCTGTCTTAGGTATACCTGCAAAATTTATGGTTGTCCTTGCTGCTATGTGGGTTGCATCGTTTGCTATGACAACGCTCGATACGACAAACAGGCTTGCAAGATATACATTTTCAGAAATTCTTGAGCCTTTAAAGGATAGTGCAAAAGGCGTATATGACCTGTTTACCAATAAATGGGTTGCTTCGTTTATTCCAGCTGCCATAGGCATAGGCCTTGCATGGACGGGTGAATGGAAGGTTATTTGGCCTGCATTTGGCGCTGCAAATCAGATGCTTGCATCCATTGCTTTAATGACAGCTTCAGCTTGGGTTATGAGAGTTCAAAAGAAACCTTCTTGGCCTGTATTTATACCGGCAATCTTCTTATGGGTAACGGTTACTATAGCGATGATTTGGTATGTAGTTAAGATTATACCTATCTTCATGGCAAAAAGCCCCGTTCAGGCTTATGTTCTTGGTGCCATGATGATTATTATGCTAATATTAAACTTTATACTTGTTTACGATTTTGCAAAACCGGATAAAAATCAGGAGTTTGCAGAAGATAATGCTTGATAATTTCTTGGAAAATCTTAAAGCCTTTGTAGAAGGTTTTAAGAATCAAAGCACTTCAGCGATAGAATTGCAGCTTCACGAAATGGAAAACGGATTTGCTCTAATCTGTTTTGGTTCGTTAATGGGTATGCCATCCCCACCGAGTTATTTAGGGATGGCTCTTTTGCCCTATCTTGAGCATGAAATCAAGGTTATGATATTTAAGTCCGAACGACTTGACGATAGATTAGCGGAATTTTTTGATTTGAGCGATATATGAAAAGCGTTATCTTTTTTTTAGGAAAAGGCGGCGTTGGAAAAACCACATCGTCTGTATCGTTAGCTTATTACTTAGCAAAAAAAGACAAAAGCGTATATCTTGCATCAGTTGATCCTGCGCACAATATTTGTGATATAGTTGCAGATAAGCCGTTTAAGGGTGCAAAAAACATATTCGGCAGGCTTTATGCCGAAGAGATAGATGTAGAGCAATATTTAAAGGATTTTGTGCATAAAACGACAAGGCAGATGAAGGAAACATACAGATATCTACAAATCATCAATTTAGATAGAATGCTTGACGTTATGAAATACTCACCAGGCATGGAAGAGTATGCTATTATGTATGCTTTGGAAGATAAAATAAAAAATAATAGCAATAAGGATTATATAATTATAGATACACCGCCTACAGGCCTTATGCTTAAAATATTTGCACTGCCTTTCACATCAAAGATGTGGATAGAAAAATTGGTTGAATGGAGAAAAAAGATTATAGATTTAAGGGGTGCTATATCCAATATTAATAAAGAAGCGATAGATAAAGAGCTTGCTATAAAGGAAGAAGATGATAAGGTTTTGAAAGAGTTAGGCATACAGTTGGAAACGATTGATTTTATGGTTAATCTTTTTCAGGATACGGATAAGACAAAAACGGTTATAGTTTTAAATCAGGATATGCTTTCTGTAAATGAAAGCAAAAAGATAATTGAAGCTTTAAAGTTTATGAAGATACCATTAAATATGATTTTATTAAACAAAAAGGGAATGATAGAAGATAGTGTAGATATTAAAAACAATTTTAAAGATACAACCGTAAGAGATGTTCCTTTTTTTAAAAGCGGCTTGCCGTCCACGGAAGATATGATAAACTCATGCAAAGATTGGGTGAAAGTGTTAATTGATGAGTAGATATATTACGCTTTTTATCGGAATTAGTGTCGTTATAAGTTTGATTTACATAGCAGGTTACAAAAAAAATATCAAGATAATGAAACAGATGGCAGAAACGCTTGAAAAGACATTCTCACCAAAAGATAAACTGTATACATATCTTGGTGGCGTATTGGGATTTATAGCAGAATATAAGATTGAAGGATTTGAGAAGGTGTCTGTTACCTTAAGGCTAATACCGAGACAAAGCGCTCTCTATTTGCCCTTTATGTTCATAACAAGCGGAAAAGACTCTCTTCAAATAATGTTTTATACAAAAAAACCGATAGCAAGCGAATTTCACATCATCAAGGAAAGTCCGCTTAAGTTAACAAAGCCTAAAATATATAATAGAGACAAACTAAAAAGCGAAAAAATCGAAACAGAAGGATTAAGATATGAAATACTTAAAGACGATAACCATTATGAAAAGTTTATGGATTTTGTAAAACTATTCGATAAAAAGCAGTTTAACCATCTTGCAATAACCAAGGAAAACAGCATAGTCTATGTAAATCTGTTGTTTTATAAAATGGACTACGACCAACTTGAAAACTCATTAAAGAAAGCCGTAAATTTTATACAAACGGCTATCTGAATTATTGTCTATAGATATTGTCAGCAAAAGCTATAGCATACAAATATTTTTTATTTAGCTCTTCTTTGGATATGTTTAATTTCTCTATCATGTCTTGAATTATTTCAAAATTACCGCTTTCAAAGAACCTGACAAAATCAAGAAGTTTTTTGTATTTGTTGTCTTTTCCTAAAAGGGCATCTTTTACTTCTTTATCAAGGTATGCGAAATCTTCAAGTATCATATCCATAGGAACATTCAAGATTGAGTCCATTAAAGAAAACATACCCATAAGATATGCGTTATTTTCATCAACATTAAAATACTCGGCAAGTAACGATGCAAATTTTGCCCGTGTAGTTGAGCTAATTATTAGTTCTTCAGGCCTGTTTTCTGCCAATTTTGATACATACATAATGTTAAGCCACTCTTTGAGCCTTAACAGTCCAAGCAGGGTTACGGTAGATTTTATGGATGTTATATTTGTTTTTAAGCCAAAGAAAGGAGAATTGATAAAGGCAAGTAGTTTTGTGTGAAGGTATAAATCGCCGCTTATTAAATCTATTAATTCGTCTATATCGCTTGTAGGGTCGTTGACTATGCTTAAAGCCCTTAAAAGCGTGGTTTGGTAGGGTGCTATATCCTTTTTTATCTCTATGGTAGGTTTTTGAAAGAAAAATCCCTGAAAGTATTCAAAACCCAAATCAAGTGCAAATTGAAACTCTTCGTTATCTTCAACCTTTTCTGCCAACAGTCTAAGTTTGTAAGGCTTGTATAGTTGAACCTGTTTTATTATCTCTTCTTTAGTTAATTCCAAGAAATCTATTTTGATTATATCGGCAAGTTCTACAAGTTCTTTCAAATGGTCATAAAATACAAAATCATCAAGAGCTATCTTATAGCCTTTAATCTTTGCGTTTTTTAATGATTCTATCACCTTTTCGTCTGCGGCTACATCTTCCAATACTTCTACTATTATCTTATCCTGAGGCAGGGATTCATATATTCTTTCAACTATCAAATCTTTTGTGAAATTTATAAAAACTCTGCCGAGTTTTGCTATCTTGTCTATGCCCAAATTTATAAATGTATTGACTATGATTCTATTCGTTGCAACATTGCCGTTTATATCATTATTTGCTTTGTTGTGTTGAAACTGTTCTCTGTATAACAGCTCATACCCAAAGGTATTACCATTTCTGTCAAGAATTGCCTGCCTTCCGACTAAAAAATTCATATCAAGTCCTTAAAAACTATTTTTTTATTAACAACTAATTTATATCATACAAATATTATAAATTCAATAATTATATAAGGTAAAATAATCATTTTTAGTGTTTACAAAGGTTAAGTTCTGCACTATACTATATATAACAATAGGGAGGTGATAATTATGTTTAGATACATTTTTTTGGTTTTTGCGATTTTATGTTTTGCTCAATGGTCATTTGCTAAAGAACCTGCAAGATTTTACGTTAGCTTTGGATATATGGGTCACCACACCCATTTCGAAGAAAAGGTAACACCAAAAGTAACCGATACGGGTAATACATATGGATTTTATGGGCAGGCATATTACCCTTTTGCGCAAAAAGAGAAAAATAATCAATTTTTATCTTTCGATTTTTCTTACCAGTCTGTGGATTTTACATACGATGGCGCTATATTTGCAATAGATAGTAACGGTTCGGAATTGTTTATACCCACAAAAGGCAAAACAAAAGGTTTTATGTATAATATACGCTTAAAATACGGAGTGGAATATTTAATGCAATGTTGCAAAACATCCATATATGCGTTATCTGGATATAGATTCTACAAAAGAACACTTGAAGGGGATTACGGATATAATGAATATTATCGTTGGCTATACTTAGGATTGGGCGTTGGATTGAATTTTAACGTCTCGCAAAAGATAAAAGCAGGTATCAATGCTGAAGGTATGTACGTTCCTATAAATTCCAAATCATTCAAGGATGTTAAAGTAACGCTATCTAAAATGGATAAACAGCTTGAAGACGATAGCTTTAAATTGGGTAGCGTTTATGGATATAGATTTGAGATGCCCATAGAATATATAGCAACAAGCAGTGTGTCGTTTGAGATAAAACCATTTTATGAATATTGGCATGTAGGAAAATCAGAAACTAAGCCTGTAAATATAGAAACATTATACGCCGTTGTGCCAGCTCATTTTACAAAAAATACAGGCATATATGCGGGTTTAAAATATACCTTTAGGTAGGTAGTTAAATCCAGCAAGTATAATTATACCTATTACTATAATAATCCAAAAGGAACGCCATACGCTTGTATATAGTTCCTTTGAACCAAATAAAAATGCAAATATTCCCTTTATTGCTGTATTTGTTATGCTTGCAATCATAATTGCAGAAAGCGCTATATTTGTTGCAAGAGAGCCGGTTTTTGATAGCTGAGCCATGGATATTGTTATAGGGTCAACGTCAGCTGCTCCTGATATAAACCCTACGAAATATACGCCGTATGAGCCAAAATAGTGATTTGCTAACCTTGATATTATCAAGATAAATGTGTAGAATGCTCCAAACATTAAAGCATAGCTGAGTTCGTAAGGATTTATGAAGCTAACCGATACATCGCTTTTTTTATCCGTTGTTTTTCTGAAAACTATGATAGTTCCAACAATAAAAAGAATGAAGGAAAATGTGGAAAATTTAAAAGCAATATGTGGATAGATTATCAAAAGAACAAAGAATTGTCTCAAAAACATAATGGAAGACGCCAGCACTATTCCAAAAGAGAGCTCTTTGGATAACTCGGGCATCTCTTTAGAACGCTTAGCAAAAGCAAGTGTTACGGCTGTTGAACTTATCAATCCTCCCAAAAGTGATGTAGCCAAGATGCCTTTTTTGGAGCCAAATATCTTTGTTGTGAAGTATGCTGCAAAGGATATGGATGATATCAAGATAACCATAAGCCATATAGATTTTGGATTTATTTTTAAAACAGTGTATTGATGGTTTGGTAAAAGCGGATATAAGACAGCTGTTACTATTAAAAACTTTAAAACCGCAAGCATATCCTTTTCGTCGATATAACGATATACAAAGCTGTGTATATGCTCCCTTAAAGAGAGTATTAGGGTTATAGTTATACTTACCACAACGGCTTCTATAACATACCCTTCGGCTACAATCATACCCAAAAGAAATGTCAAGATTCCGGCAACTTCCGTTGTTATACCTTTTCTTTTAAAGAAAAATGCTTCATACACATAACCTGCAAGTATCAAAAAGGCAAAACTTATAAATATAACGGCTGTGAATAATTGCGATTTAATGAAGTAAGAAGAAGAAAAGCCCAGTATTGAAATTAAAGGAAACGTTCTTATTCCGCCAAAGTGCTTTTTTTCTTCACTTTTATGATATGATTCCTGCTCAAGCCCTACAAGTCCACCTATCAATAATGATATGACAAAAAGTTCAAACCATTCGGGCAACCACGATAATATGTTCATATTACCTATTTATAGTATAACAATTTATCCTTTTCAAGGCTTAGATTAAATCTTTCTTGCAAAAATCATAAAAGCCGTATGGGCGCCCATTCTATCTTGAGGTCTAAGCCTTCCCGGAACAGGTTTGTATTTTCTTAAAAGTAGCTCGCTTACTTCTATATCTATAAAAGAAAATAAATTTAGCTCTTTTAGTGTTTCTTCTATCTGATTGGTTGTCGGTACGAGTATCCCTAGCATGCTACCGATTTTTAATGCATCGTATGCCTGTTTTATATATAACCAAGGCTCCCTAACGTCTAAAAATAGGCTGTCTACATCTTTTTCATCAAAGCCCAAAGCTATATCTCTATGCTTTATTGTGATTCTATCGCCAAAACCCATCTTTGTTATGTTTGATGTAGCATTTTTTATGAATTCCTCTCTTATTTCATAGCTTATCACCCTGCCTTCCTTGCCTACATATTGAGCAAAAACACAACTCATAGCCCCGCTTCCCACACCGCTTTCTATAACCGTATCTCCAGGCTTGACATCCAATTTAAGCAGTATGTATGCTGCATCCTTTGGGTATACTATCTGTGTTAATCTGTTTAGCTTTTTCATTATGAAATCCACAAGGTTGATGGGTAAAACGATATATTCATATTCCATCTGAGTTTTAACTATAGAGCCATATTCCATGCCTATTAAAGAGTTTAATTCTATATATCCTGTTTCTATTGACAGCCTGCCTTTCGTAACGGCAAGGTTTATGAGTCTTTTTTTCTCTTTTGCTTTATCGTATAAAATTATCGTATCGTTTTCTTTAATCTTTGACATATTCAAACCTATCCACGTCAAACAGACCTTTGTCTGTTAATTTTATATGCGGAATGACCTCTAAAGCCATAAATGATAGTGTAGCAAAACCGTCATCCAACGTGCAGCCTATCTCTTTTAGCTTTTCCTGCAACAACTCAACATCTTCTACAACATCATCAGCGTTTTTTGAAGATACGATGCCGCCAACATTTAAGGGCAAAGAATATAGGTTTTGTCCGTCAAAAAGAACCAAGCCGCCCTGAAGTCTTATTACTTCGTTTACTGCTGTTAGTATTGCATCATCAGAAACGCCAACAGCTATGATATTATGGCAATCGTGAGCTAAGGATGATGCTATAGCACCTTTCTTTAAGCCAAAACCCTTGATTCTGCATGCGCTTTTGTTGCTGTTGCCATATCTTTCAAACACACACAGCTTTAAAATATCTTTTTCTATATCAAACTCTTTTGTGTTTTTCTCTACCGTCTCTTTTTTTGTAATAAGGCTTCCGCTTTCTACAACCATGGATATATTTTTATGCTCAATTGATGGCACTTCGTCGACTTTATTAAGATTTATCGTATGTAGCAACTCTTTAGGAATATCGTGCTTTGTTTGTGTTTCTGATACAATTTTCCCATCCAATATAACGGTTTTTACGTCAAAATTTTCGTCAAATAAAACAAGGTAAGCAAAATTATCGGTTTTTATCTCGCTATATTTATCCAATCCGTAGTATTTAAGCCCGTTGTATGAAGCAACCTTAATAGCCAAAACGGGATTGATGCCCAGCTTAATAGCTTTTTTTAGATTATGATTAATATGTCCTTCTTTTTTAATGTCGCCTATGGTTTTGTCGTCTGTGCAGAACATTACACTATCTGGATACTCGTTTATAATCCTATATGCACTATCTTGAGTTTTTTCAGCGCTTCCTTCCCTTATGAAGATATGCATACCCTTTTGCAGTTTCTCTTTTATTTCTTCGTATGTTTCGTTTTCGTGGTCATCCTCGACTCCGGCGGCTATGTATCTATCTAAATCAACTCCTGTTAAATGTGGCGCATGGCCGTTTATATGTTTTTTGTGCTTCTTTGTGATTTCTATCATCTTCATAAATTTTTCATCTCGATTGATTACGGCTGGCATATTCATAAGCTCGCCCAAAGCCACAACATCTTCAAAATTTAAAAAATATTCCACATCTTCTACGTCTATTTTTCCGCCGCTTGTAGCAAAATCGGTTGCCGGCACGCATGAAGGTATGGCAAATTTTAGATTGCACGGCGTATTGTGGGCGTCGTTTATAAAAAACTCCAAGCCGTTTCTACCTTTTACATTTGCTATCTCATGACAATCGCATACAGCATGTAGCGTTCCGTGTTTTAAAATTTCATTGCCAAACGAAGAAGGCATTAAGTGCGAACTTTCTATATGACAGTGGCAGTCTATCAATCCGGGTGTAAGATATCCGTTTTTGGCATCTATCATTCTATCTGCGGTTATGGGTTTGGTGGATATTAATGCTATTTTGCCTTCTTTTATGCCTACATTTGCTTTTTTAAATTTTAGATTTTCAAAATCCGGTATATAAGCGTTATTTATTGCAATATCCATAGATAGCCCCCTTTCACAATAAATTAAAATACAGAAAAACAACTCCAAACTCAAGAAAAACATTGTCAAGCCATAAAACCTAATGTACAATTTAAAAAATAAGATTTTGAGGTGTTTGGTGGATAGAATAATAATTGCAAAAAAAGAAAACGGCAGATACAAGGCTTTTCCCACCGTTATCAAAAATGATAATGACATCATAATAGCCTACAGAAACGGTGTTGTTGATGTATCAAAACCTCACGGCAAAGACGGATGTGTAGTGCTTTTAAGGAGTAGGGATTTGAAAAGTTGGCAAACATTAGAAACGCCATTTTGCGATAATGAGCTTGATGCTATTATCTCTAAAGTGTTTGATGACAAGTTAATTTTGGCAACAAGGAGTTTTGAGTATAAGAAAAGAAACGAAAGCTATGTAAGCATCTTTGACGCACACTGCATTCCGTCAGAAAGAAAAAAGGTTGAGATTAAGGGCGTAAACTTGGCTGCTTTCTTTGGCCATATGTTTGAGTTTGGCAAAGAAATTATAGCAACAGCATACGGAACAATAAATAAAATAACAAAGCCACTTGTGGTTGCATCGAATGATGCCGGACTTAATTGGTATCTAAAAAGTGCCATAACCAATGATAATTTTGAGCCTATTTTAAACGAAACAACCATTTTTCCTTTTAACGGTGAGTTTATAGCAATAATGCGCTCTAAAGAACCATCTTACGATTTGTATATATCCCACAGCAAAAACCTTATCGATTGGAGTATTCCAGAAAAGATGGGCATATTAGGGCATGCGCCAATGGCAAAAACTACCCAAAAAGGCAAAGCTGTTTTTGTATTTAGGGATTTAAACGATAATTTGCCGGGTGTTTCGGTTGCTGTAAGCAGTAATCTAAAGGATTGGAATATAATAAACATCCGTAAATATAGCGGCAATTTGTATAACGGTGGATATGCCGATTTTGTAGAGATAGAACAAGATAGATTGTTTATTGTATACTACGTTTGCGATGAGGATAATGAGCCGTGGATAGAAGCCGCCTTTATTGATATAGGAGACATTAAATGAAGGAATATATCGTAGCATTTTTGGTTGCAAGGTTAAGCTCTTCAAGATTGCCAAAGAAACATCTAAGAAAAATAGGAGATAAAAGACTTATAGATTGGACAATAGAAAATGTAAAAAAAAGCAATTACGTTGATAAGATAGTTATAGCAACCACAAACGAAAAGGAAAATATGCTCTTAAAAGACATAGCAATAGAGCACAACGTAGATATATTTTTATACGACGGCGATATAGACGATGTTGTGGGAAGACTAACAAAAGCCGCAATAACATACGAAGCCGACATACCTATTTTAATAAGTGGAGATTGTCCTTTAATTTGGTCTGAATCGTTGGATAGACTTATAGAAAATATATTGAAAGATAAAAGCTTGGATTGTATAAACTTTTGCCTAAAAAA
>Ga0256842_1002542_pt1 | contig 12974 bp, 12 predicted proteins | sample 4559240metaG_FD_185973 | JGI IMG/M metagenome (GOLD analysis project Ga0256842, IMG submission 185973) | Hydrothermal vent microbial communities from Guaymas Basin, Mexico - 4559-240 | ecosystem: Environmental > Aquatic > Marine > Hydrothermal vents | place: Mexico: Guaymas Basin | collected...
CCCCTATGAAGATCCTGAGAACGTTTGGAATCTCAAGATCCATAGTTCCAGCCCCATAACCAACTTTATGGAGCTTCATAAAAGGCATCTTCCCAAAACCATTCGATAGATATTTGAGAATTCCTGCTCCAGTTGGAGTAAGAAGCTCCCCCTCAGTTCCATTGGAGTAAACTGGAAGCCCCTCAACTATTAACGAAGTAGCCGGCGCAGGAACCGGAAGATACCCGTGAGCCGTCTTAACCCTTCCTTTTCCAAGATTCAATGGGGAAGCAAAAATCCTTTCTATTCCAAGTGCTTCAAACCCAACAACACTCCCAACAATGTCCACAATTGAATCCAAGGCACCTATCTCATGAAAATGAACCTTTTCTATGGGAACACCATGAACTTTAGACTCAGCGGAAGCTATCAGCTTAAAAATTCCCAACGCTTTTTCCTTTACGCTTTCAGGAAGTGATGAGCCCAAAATCATTTCTTCTATGTCTTTAAATTCTCTATGATGGGACGAATGTTCCTTAGCTATAACATCGACTTTTGTGGCCCTAATGTGCTTCTTAAAAACCGTTTTGATCTCCAAATCAAACTCCAGGTTAAGCTTACTAAGCTCATCGATCAGCCTTTCGGGTTTTACACCCGCATCTATCAAAGCCCCTAAAATCATGTCCCCACTCGCACCTGAGGAGCAATCCAGGTATGCAATTTTCAAATAGCTATCCCCCCTTTCGAAGTTTCAAACGCTTCAAGTAAATAAACCATAATCCCGGAAGCTATTAAATCCGCGGTAGCTCCAGGATTGAGCTTTTTAGGTCCTTCCCTAAGCTCCCTATCGAATTCAGCCAAAGCTTTTCTCCCTTTCTCGGTTATAATTCCTCCGAGTTGAAGGATCTCACGCGCTCTTTCGCTTACCGAAAGAGCAACCTCATTCCCATACTTCCTGGCTATCAAGGTATCAGGAACCTCCGCAAGAAGCTCCAAAAAGACCTGAACTATCGCTAATTCCCATTTCAAGTTCTTCCTATACTTAAGCAAGCGTGGGTATACGAACTCAAACGTTCTTTTATAATCTGTAGAATACTCAAAAGCTATTGAATCCCACTTACTCGCTATCTTCATGGCAGACAGCAACGTCATTTTAGGTTCTTCTCGAACATCTCCTACGCTCGACTTACCAAGCCCGCCTGGAGAAATCATTCTTATGGTTTTATAAACCCAGCGAGCGTCCTCAACCGAAAGATCCCTTAAAACTCTCCTCAAGCTTTCCCTCAAAGGTTTCCCCTCAGATACCCATTTTGCCTGAGCAAGAGGAACGATAAGAAGAGTAATCCCAAGATTCACATTAACCCCAGTCTCTTCAAACGTCACTTTCATGGCATCGTATATAATTTCCCCAACGCTTTTCTCTCCGAGACCAAAAAATATAGAGAAAGCCAAGTTCACACCAGCGGATAGGAAATTTGAGTACTCCATTTCCGGAAACCCTTTAAAAGGATACACGTTTCCAGGCTTTGGAGCGCTTGCCTCAAGCAAGCAGGCTAAAAGAGCAGCCTTAGCTATATACGCCTTTTTTTCTTCTCCACGCAGCTCAAAATCGCATCCGCTATATTTCTCTTGCTTACAGATTGTATTCCCCTCCATCCCGGTATTCCATTAACCTCAAGAACATAAAGCTCCCCGCTCTCTGAAAACATCAAGTCAACTCCAAGATAATCAGCTTTAAACATAGAAGATATTTTTAGACACATCTCCTCAAGCTCCCTTGGAAGATCATATTTTATCGGCTTTCCTCCCTGATAGATATTGGTTTTCCATGCAGATCCCTTTCTTAGCATCGCTGCAACGATCTCACCACCCGCGACAAAGACTCTTATATCCTCATCGCGATGAGGGATAAATTCCTGAATGTAAAAAACGCTCCTTGTTAACTGCAAAGCCCGAAAAACCCTATGCGCCATATCTATATCGCTCACGCGAACTATACCAACCCCATTCGCTCCAAAGATGGGCTTTACTATAACATCTCCACCAAGCCTTTTAAACCATTCCATCGCATCAGAAAACCTTTCGCAAACGGCAGTTCTGGGAGTAGGGATACCCGCTGTAGAAAGAAGCATCGATGAATAAACCTTATCTACCGTTCTTTCGATAGTCCATGGCGAATTAACGACAGGAATCCCCTGCATCTCAAGGAGATATAGCGCGTCAATTCTAAAGATTATTTGATCAAGCGATCCGAAAGGAACGCTTCTCACCAGAATCGCATCCACCTTAAGTTTCTCCAGCTCGCTCCAAACATCATTATCAGGAAGGTGCAATGAAAATCTTCTTGGAGGAAAGAAATAAACCTCCCACCCCTTTTCAAGCGCCCTTCTAAAAAGCTCTTCACTCTGCCATCCCCTTCCTGAAGAAACTATTCCAAGCTTCACAGACCAAAAGACCTCCTGAGTATATCGCGATTTATCAATCCCGCCCTAAAGGTCCTCCCCGTCAGAAGAGAAACCAAACTTACTTCAGCGGGGCTGAACAAAAGCGGATCTATTTTGTAAAAATCACAGTCGTTTAATCTAAACACCTCTAAAAAGGGAAGACCATAATCCCTTGAAGTCAAAGAAGGAATTCTACTAACCAGAGAGAACAGATCTCTCTCATCCCTAACGAAGTAAACTATCTTCCCGCCGTAAATAACCGCATCGTTGGTCCTACCTATGGCTTCGAAATCATCCGTTCCAACGGGAGGAACAGGAGCAGCACCAATAGCAGAAGAAAGTCTCTCAACTTCGTATCCCAGCTCTATCATCTTATGCACTCCCGTTTCAACCACGCGAGCTGGAACCTGAACTGAGCCCACAAGGCTTCCCGTGGGAGCAAAGACCACAGCGATCTTATCAGGAAATACTTTACAAGATTCCGAAACATACTCCACGACATCTTCGGGAGGCACAACCCTGGTTTCTATGAAAAGAACCGCTCTATCCTCCTTCCCTTTCCATCCAAACTTCTTTAAAACCGGCTCCTTACCATATAAGACCCTGGCAGGCCCAGATCCCATCCCGTAGAACTTTCCAACCGATATCTTCCAACCCGCATACTGAGAAGCCATACAAGCCAAAAGGGGATAATCAGTCCTAACCTGAACATACATAAACTCATCGCTTAAAAAGAGATTCACCTTCCCCAGATCCGAAAGAAGCATCCTTGAAATGAGAACACCTGCTTCAAGAGAACCTTCTACCTCTACCCCAGCATCTATTAAAAGCGCTCCTCGCTTAGAACGATAGGACTTAATTCTGAGATTTTGCTCGTTTTTCAGAAGATTTTCAACAAGATTCCAAGCTCTCTCGTTCAACTTGAGCATACAAGCACTTCCCCCTTTCCAAGCTGAAGAAAATCGCCCATGTATCTTTTGAAATACCCATTCTTTAGCTTCTCAGGAAGCTTTACCGAGAACTCCCTCTCAAAGAAAGACACATAAAGATTGATAAAAAGAGCCTTAAACCCCCCACTATAGCGGAAAGATGGTAGCAGGAAAGATGGCTCTTCAAGAAGAACTATGCTTCCTCTCTTCATCTCTGCTCCCAATCCTTTTCCCACCTTTCCCATGATAAAAATCGTGCCAGCTATAACCCCGCATCCAGCGAAATCACCAGCATCTTTCATAACAAGAATGGTTCCCCTTCTCATTCTCCTTCCCAGATCATCACCGACCGATCCATTTATGAAAACAACCCCACCGGTTATGCCCTTTTTCTCCCCCCACGCGGAAGCACACGCAAAATTCCCGACATTTCCATCAACCCTTATAATCCCTCCCGACATTCCACAGCCTAACCAATCAGAAACGCTACCCCTAACAGATATTTTTCCGCCTTTCATCCCTTCAGCGAGATGCATGCCTACATCCCCATGTATCTCTATTTCACCAAACGACATGCCTTTCCCTATTCTTTTTACCTTAGTTAAATCCCCTTCTATCAAAATCTTAGCATCATCAATAGAACCCTTTATATCAAAAAAGTCTCCAAGCTCATACCTATCCCTACCGTAAAAAACCGGAAGTTTAGCTATATCACTTATCGACTTTTTCTCGAAAAAAACATCTACGCTTATGCTCTCCGCCTCCAACGGCACCGATAGGCTCTCTTTAAGCGTAAGCACCAGCATTTAAACTCCCTCCCACAACTTTCTCAAGTAAATCTTATATTGACCAAGTCCTCCCCCATAGTTCCCAGCGCTGACCTCAATCACGCCCTCTACCTCTAAAGCTGCCTCAATTGCAACCCTCATAGCTTCCTTAACAGCCTCAAGGGTTAATCCATCAAAAACTATTTCAAAAACTGATTTCACTCCTTCCGGAAGATCGGATGATGTATGGGCGCGAAGCTGAGGAACAAAAGCGGTATTGGTAGAAGCCTTCAGGAACTTGTACTTAGAGCCAACTTTGCTTCCGCTTCTCACGACACCACCTGGAAAGGGAAGAATCACGTTTTTTATTCTTCGCGAAGCTTCAACAGCTCTTTCAGCCGCATCAAGAGCAGTCTCAACGCTCTCACCGAGGATCAGAATATTCCCTCCGCCTATAGCCTCTCTCACGCCATAGCTTTCCTCAATCAGAAACTCTCCCTCCATCACCGGCACACGCCAATACCTCCTGCCATCGAGAAACTTACTCATCTGGAAACCATCGCCGAAATACCTTATACTCTTCCCGATGGGAAGCATTTCCTCCGCTTCCAGACCGTTAAAGCACGCCGTTGTTGGACAAGTTAAAACGCACTGACCTATCCTTCTTAAAAGCTGATCTTCAAGAGCTTTTTTCGACATCGCAAATATAAGGACGCTTACGCCATGCCTACCATCCGGAGTCTCATCCGGTGATAAAACTCTCTCTATCCCCGCCTCACATCCACAGGCTATAACGGAAGTAGCAAACCCGGTAAATGACTTCGCAGACTCCAGAGCCCACTTATCGTTAATAGCGGTAATTATTACTCGGGCTCCATACATCTTAAACGCTTCCGCAAAGGTATCTCTTACCTTATCTATTTGAAACACCACAGGAAATTACCTCCTCTCTTTTAAGATAAGCGTTTTCTACCTTGTAGTTGGAAAAACTTATAGAATAGAACCTGTCAAAAAGATCCATGATCTCACTGCTTAAAGCGCTATCATCTAAGCCAGTGTCTACCCTTATGATCCTACCGATAGAATCCGCCTCAACTATCTTACCATCCCTAACAACTACTTTTCCTTCCTTTAAAAGATACCTTACGCTTGATAGAGTATCAGCAACATCATCTTTCTTAGCATATAAGACTATATCCGCATCCGCTCCAACTCCAAGATGTCCCTTATTTTTCAACCCCAGCGCCTTTGCAGGACCGGCACTAAGCATAATTATCATCTCCTCCAGGCTGAATTCCCTATCCATTTTGTGAAGGTGAATCCTTTTTCTGGCTCTTGAAGGAAGCTTTTTTATGATCTCATTTCTCGCATCCACGCTCGTAAGCCACCTTATAACCTGGGGGTAAAAGTAAAAAGGACCGCCATTAGGATTATCCGTGGTCATAAACATTCGCCATGGACCAAGAAGCAAAGCAAGCTCAAGTCCAACTGCCCACTGAACCGCGTTAACGAGATTGCTCATTTTATATCTATAAGGCACTATTCCCGAACCAGTTTCCATTTCCACATCCGCGCTACTCCATCGGTTTCCAGAAAGCTTATGAAGCTTGTATTCCCAAGGAGTATCCGCCGTCATCGTCGTTGTATCCTCAAAGATAATTTGCCCCATATCCGCCGTGATATTTCCATAATTAGAAAGCTTTTCGGCAACCTTTAGCGACTCTGACCTGAATGTCGCCCAACTATCCCCACCATAGCAGAAGTATTGAAGATGGGTAAGGTGAAGCTTGCTGTCCTTAAAAGCTTCTATAGTATCCAAGGCTGCCTTATAGCTGCCCGGAATTCCAAGATTATACGTATGAAGGTGAACCGGATGCGGAAGCGAAAACTCCTCAACCACCTCGTTTAAGAGATTAACAACCTCGACAGGTTTTATCCCCCAGGGAGTTTCCTCCGAAAGAGAATTAAAAACCTTTCCCCACTTCCAGCTGTCCGTGCCTCCCGGATTGACCACCTTTATAGCATACCCTGCAGAAGCCTTAAGAAGCCACCCTGCAAAGTACTTAGCCGCTTTTCTGTCTCCCCTCTTTATAAGGTGAAAAATAATATTATTGTTCCCCATCAGGATATACATACCCTTATCAACAACGGGCATATCTTCAAGCTCATCAAGAGCGTGTCTTGCCTTTAAAGGAGGAACAGCTGGCTCCATGAGCGTGGAATAGCCCAGAAGAAGATATCTATAAGCAGTTGTGAAAGTTGTTGGTATAGAAAAACCACTCCCTGAGCGAAGCTTTTCCTTTCTTCTCACCGGATCCTTAGCATGATCCTCCGGTCTCATAAGCCTCGCAGCGTTAAGTTTCGGACCGGCGATATGACTGTGAATCTCTATATTAGCGGGGGCTACGATCATCCCGCTGGCATCGATTACAGTCGCACCTGGTTCCTCGACCTTCTCAACGATCTTTCCATCCCTAACATAGATTTCCTTTTTTTCTCCCCGCACCTCATTTAACGGATCATAAACCAAGCCGTTTTTTATGATTAGAGCTTCACTCATAACACTTACGCCCCCTTAATCCTCTTAAGGATTTCTCCCAGAACTTCCTCATCAGAAGGGTAAGATGAATCGAGTAATTTTTTAACCCTGAGCGGAACACCATCCATGCGATAAGCCGTACCCTCAACATATATTCCAACCTGCGCGGTAGGTATAACAACATCTGCGGAAACCGCAGTCAAACTAAGCTTGGGATCTATAGCTATAAGGGGAAGCTCAAGCATCACCTTAACGGCATCCCGCGGGAAATTAGCAACCGGATCGGAAGCTATAACGAGAACGCAATCTACTTCTTTCCTTCTTAAAAGGTCAACCGCCGTATATTCCCCGGGGCTATACCGAGGATAACCCAGAGAAAAATTTATACCGAACGGGTATCCAGTCTGCCAGAGTAGACTGCTCGCCGCTCCCTTAACGTTATAATGTCCCCTCATGGCCACAACAGACCATCTCGTATGAGCATTTAGCTCAACGACAAGAGATATAGCCGCCTCAACATTATGATACTTCCCCCTCGTCATCGTAAGCCCCATACCTATGAAAACGACACCATACTTCGCCGAAAGCATTACATCAAGAAGCTTCCTTAAATCCTCAACCCTAACACCACCTATCTCGCTTGCGGCTAACTCTCCTCCCTTTAGCATGTATCGCAAAGCGTTTAAAACCTCATAATCTTCTCCAGGATTTACCTTTATGAACATATCTGCCATCTTCGCTGAGGGAGTCTGTCTAACATCAACCACTACCAGCTTCCTTCCCTTTCTCCCTTCGGGAGTAAACATTCCTTTCGGAAAAAGCGAGTATCTCTCATAATGCCTCTGGTGAGACTCAAGAGGATTAGAACCCCAAAACACCAGGACATCTGCCCTATTCTTTATCTCCCCAAGCGTGCAGGTAGGTATTCCCGTCTGATGCACGGCAAGCGCCGTTGGCCCATGACATATAGAAGATGTTTGATCTATAGACGCCCCGATAAGCTCAGCAAGTTCCAAAGCCTTTCTATGCGCCTCTATCGATGTAGAGCTCAAGCCATAAATGAGAGCATGTTTACTTCTCCCAAGTATGTCCACGGCTTTTTCTATGGCATCCTCAAGGGAGACTCTCCTCCCACCAATGGACGGAAATGATAAATCCTCATCATGCTTCATAAAAAGGGATCTTCCTATACCGCAGGCTTTCGCTACGCTCTTTATCTTCCCGTTTTCAATCTCAACCGCTATATCATCACATAAGCAGCCACAGAAAGGACAAACAACGTTTTCAATTCTCACCTTTTTTCACCTCTTCCAGCACTCTTTTCCAATCCCAGATTTCCTCCTCAGTAGGAGAGATATAAAGCTTCAATCCCTTAAGATCCGGCATGCCCACGCCATGAGTATTAGACGAGGTAAGAAGATTCGCCCAAGGGCCGTAAGGCATGAACGCCATTCCCTTTGGAAGGTTTCCCTTCGCCGCACGCACAACTACCTTTCCAAAATCAGTTCTCAAAAGGACACTCATTCCATCCTCAATACCAAGCTCTTGCATATCTTCCTCGTTAAGAAAAATCACCGCAACATCTTTCTCATAAGACTCGGTAGTCTTCCCAGCATGAAGGGCTATACCCTGACGAGCTGTGCGTCCGGTGATCAAACAAAATTCCTTCATCGCTTTTCTATCCCCCTTTCATAAAGCCACTCTTTCTCCTTGAGTAAAGCGTTCATTACATCTCTCAGGCATTTCCCCTTGGCAAAAATTGTGCATACCGGTCTACCCTTCGGAATTCTCTCGTCTTCATGAGGTATATCCCTAAAACCCCTACTCCACATTTCCTCGCTTTTAAACCCGGTTAGCTCTCGCTCCGCGTAGATTATGCCTTTAGCCATATATTCCGCAGGTTTAGCGGAAAGCTTAACAAGCTCCCCCTCGCAAGCCAGGATGTGAGCCATAATTATGCTCGCTCCAGTGCTTTTCTCCACAAGCTCCATAGAAGCGGTATACCTTGGGTTTACCTCTATAAAATAAGGTCCATCCTCCCCAATAACTATATCAACACCCCCAGCGCCCTTAAACCCTGTGTTTTCAATCAGTCTCCCTACCCAATCCTCTATCCTGTTTCTATAAATCCTATTAACATGGTAGGGATAAATGTTCCCGCACCACTTAAACCCACTCGCACCGAAAAACCGTAAACCTATAAGCTGTTTCGTTATCCCTACAGTCGTAAACTCCCTACCATTGGCAACAAATAAAAACGAAATGCTATCCCCTTCAATAAACTCCTGAAAATAATATCCCCTCTTTAGACTCATGCCTTCTTCCCAAAAGCTAATTCCCTTTCCTCCACCACTTTTATACGGCTTCACAAGCCACCTTCCATCCGAGGGAGGAGTAATAGAAACACGAGGTATACTTATCCCAAGACGACTCGCAAGTTCCCACCATTTTCTACCAGGCCTGAGAACCTCTACCACAGAGAACTCGTTTCCCAGAATTCTTCCTCTCAAACGCCTAAGAATGGCAGGATGATTTTCCAAAACAGATGTATAAATAATCTTCTTCTCAGGATAGAAGGAAAGCTTCACTTCAAGCTCCTTAAGTGAGCGAACAAGCTCAATACGCGATGCTAATCTTCGAAGATCCCAGTCTCCAAAGAAATCAACCGCTATTAATTTAGCTATTCCAGCCCTTTTTGCGGATTCAACCGCGGATCTTACGCTAAATCCAGCTATTATCATGGCCTTAATAATCTACCGCCGACCTTTATAAAGGTCGGCGGTAGATTATTAAATTTCCACGTCAGATCAGTTCTCCATCTATTTCAAGGAGCTAAAGCCTCTATACAGCTACATCCCACTGACAGTATCCCTTAGCGCCTTTGCCCTCGCCAAGTACATAAGGAACATCTCTCTTTATCAAGCTCGTAGCAGCACAGTTCTTACAACCCCTAACTGGTGCTCCGGGCTTATCAGGATGGAGAGCTATGATATTGGTCATAAGGGTCGCAGTAACGACCTCGGGCGTCAGGTAGCACGGGAAGTCCGCAAGCTTCATCAAAGCAGCAAAGCGCTGCGTAATAGCACACGCAGGATAAGTGTAACGGTGCGGATTCGAGATAACTTCATTCTCATCAACCGGGCTCAAATCTACCTCAACGCCCCTGATCTTTCCTCCTCCACCTTTCGGAGTAATCTCAAGTATGCTTTCACCCCTAACCAGGATGTCCATGAAGTCCACATTATGGAGCTCATCTGCCTCACCACGTTTCGGATTCATAGCAGCGTAATTGTAGAAGCGCTTAACAAGGAAGTCCACCACCATCGGAACCGTGATGCTATCCTTCCAGAGGATATAAGCAGTGGCACAAGCTGTTGATCCAGTAGCTATAGCCAAGACATCCCACTCGCTCTTGAAGGCATCCTGCTCAAGTGCCCTCTTCAAAGTATTCTCCATTACCTTAGCAACAGCCTCATATATGGCAAAGGTCATATCATCTTTGAACATATTGTAAGCTGACTGAGCTATATGATGCCCCACATCACCAACACAATACGCGGGAACGACAACTATGTTAGCGGGATGCACACCAGCCTTATAAGCAGCCTCAACATAGGGCTTCATACGCTCCTTGTACTCCTTCATATACTTGCGAACATCAAAGGAGCTATGAGGTCCATGTCCACCGAGATTATGAGTCTCCATCAATCTCGCCTGAGCCTCAACGGGCTCACGGTAGATAAACTGGAACTGCTCAACTTCTGCCTGCTCAGCCTCTGCCAGTGTCTTGCCGCTCTCAACAGCAGCACGGAAGGCGGCACCCAATCCATAGGAAGTATTCATCCCCCATGACTTAGCGGCGAGAATCGTGCGCTTATGATCCTTAGGAATGTCAAGCTTTTGCAAGATTCGATTCACCACATTGGGAACGGAACCGACTGACATCGCGAAATCGACAACACACGTGGGACCATACATACCACCATATCTTCTGGCTGCCTCGCGCCCTATTAGAGCCTTATTCTCAGCGATAGCATCGATAAACTTCCACATCGACTTCTTAAAGTCAGGGTCTATCTCGTACAAAATCTCCAGAATTGGTGGCGTCTGATAATGCTCAACAAATGGATCATCCTCCGGACGAATTGTATCGGTCAAGCTCTTTAAAATCTCATAGTGAGCATTAACTGACTGGACATGCAGATCTATAACTTCCTTTTTCTGATCCCCAATGGGTTTCATTTCGTTAACAGCATCGACATACGGCTTACAATCCGTAATCTTGAACTCTCCGCCCCTCTTTTCTCTAATGACCCCAAGTACAGCGTTGGCTGCCCCTACCGCCTCATTTACCATTTTCTGATACAACTCTTTGCTCATCTAATCGACCCCCCTTCTTGGTTTTTAATGCCCCACTGCCTCAGCTCGTCTCCTCTCAGCTCTCACCTCTCACCTCCTCTTTAACCAGGCTATCGCTTTAAAGTAAGTATAATATTACATACTAAATAATATATCAGATAATCAAGGAAATCAATTGTACAAATATACAAAAAAACAGGAGATTTTATTGTCCTTATGTTCACGTAGTATCAGGGTTTCTATAAGCAAGTCTATTTATCATGTGAGCGAGAACACCTGCTCCAAAACCATTGTCTATATTCACTACCGCAATTCCCGGAACACAGGTATTCAACATGGTTAAAAGGGCGGAAAGCCCACCAAAATTAGCACCATATCCAACGCTTGTCGGAACAGCTATAACCGGAGCAGAAACTAAACCAGCGATAACACTTGGAAGAGCCCCTTCCATCCCGGCAACCACAATCAAAACGTTAGAAGACCTTAAAAGATCGAGATATGGAAAAATCCTGTGAATTCCAGCAACTCCAACATCGTAAATTCTCTCAACATAATTTCCAAGGACCTCAGCTACAACCGCAGCTTCCTCCGCAATCCCTATATCAGAGGTCCCCGCTGTTACTACTGAAATCCCCTTCCTTTTAGGTTTTTTAACCCTCTCCAGAACTGCCATTCTGGCAGCATCATGATACCTTATATCCGGAAGCTCTTCCGCTATTACCCTAAACAAATCCTCATCTACATGAGTAAATACTATATCTCCCTTTCCACCCTTTAAAGCTCTGGCTATCTTCCTCACCTGTTCTTTGCTCTTCCCCTTGCAGAAAATCACCTCTTCCATGCCTCTTCTAAGAGAGCGGTGTAAATCAAGCTTAGCAAAACCGATGTCCTTATAAGGAAGATCCTTGAATTCCTTTACAATCTCAGCCTCACTGATCTTCCCTTCCTTAAACAGGCGAAGTATTTCTCTGAGGTGCTCCTCATTCAAAACGAAGATCCCTCCCTCTTAAGCCTAACGCTTTTCCCGCAGAGATTAACGCTAAGTTCACTCTTCTCCATCAGGACAAAAGCCTCCACCAAACTTTTTAAGGCTGCAATCGGGATCCCTTCCATCTCCCATATCCTTTTCAAATCATCAAATTCTGCTTTTACCCACGTACCTCCTTTCTTTCTCCTTTTAACCTTCACCCTAAACTTGGCTCCGTTGATCTCGATTAAAATAACATCAGTCAAATAGGTAAAAGAAATATGCTCATCCTTAAGAATTCTTATTCCTATGGTCCCAATCTCCGAAAGTATAAAGTTAATAACCTCTTCTTTTCTCTCATCTTCGAGATCAACCAGAAGCAGAACCCCAAGCCTCCCTTTTTTAGTTATTCCATTTACAAAATAAGCATTCTTGGCTCCACTCCTTAAAAGACCCTCTATATAGGCTGGGAGAAGCTCCAAATTAAGATCATCGAGGTTTACCATTAAGAGCATCTTATCACCCCAATATAGAGTTAAGGGGGAAAGCTCTCGGCCTTCCCCCTTTCAACTCCTCCAAAATTACATGGCCTTGACTATCTCCACCGCAAGCTTAGCTACCTTCCTCGCTATATCCTTGGCTCCGGGAATAGCACCGGTTATATAAGCTCCCTGTTCCGCAAGCTTACCTGCATCCTTCCAGGTATATTTACCCATCGCAGCAGCTACCGCTGCTGGAACGGTAACGTTTATTATCGTATGCCCTGAATACTGAAGCTCCTGCGCAACAGCAGAAGCTATAGCTACAGGCAATCCCCATTCTTCTGAAAGCTCTCCTTTAGCTGCAGCAGGAGCCATCTTGTGAGAGAGCCCTTCAACCTTATAGCTCTTTCCATCTATTATTACTTCCATATCTATATCAGAATCAAATCCCCAATACTGCTTGACAAATGGGTGGCTTCTTCTCGCAGCACCTGCGAGTTTCAGGAAC
>Ga0256842_1002543_pt1 | contig 12966 bp, 23 predicted proteins | sample 4559240metaG_FD_185973 | JGI IMG/M metagenome (GOLD analysis project Ga0256842, IMG submission 185973) | Hydrothermal vent microbial communities from Guaymas Basin, Mexico - 4559-240 | ecosystem: Environmental > Aquatic > Marine > Hydrothermal vents | place: Mexico: Guaymas Basin | collected...
GATTACGAAACGGAATATAACAATTATAACGAAATAGAGGAAACGCTTGTTATTCCTATAGATGATGAGCGTTTTATAATTCAAGGTTTTTAAGGAGGTATAAAATGGAGAAAAGATTACAAAATGCAATAAGGAATTCTCAAAGGTTCTTTGAAATTTTAAAGGAAGCAGAAAAGAGTAATGCTTCATTTGCGTGGTTTAAGTCTACGTTAGAAAAGAGACTTGAGCCTACAGATAACAACAGCCTAAATTATTTTGAAGTCCTCGTTTGGCAGGATAAAATGGAAAGTTACAAGAAAACTGTTTGTATTCCTCAAGAAGGAGTGCAATTTGGAAAAGTGCGAATTAAAGAGACAGTAGTTATTTTTCAAACATATTATACAGCTTATTGTTTTTCTTCTTGCGCAACGGGGTTATACATAGAATATTCTACAAATAAGATAGGGGGGGATGTTTATCCAGCATCTCTGGAAGAGCTTTTAGTCCTTCCACGACCTGTAAAAGAACTAAGAAATTTGCAAGATAAAAATAATTCATTGCAAAGAAAAAATAATTCTTTGCAAGAAGAGATTAATTCATTGCAAAGAAAAAATAATTCTTTGCAAAAAGAGATTGACAATTTAATAAAGGAAAAGGAAAAGGAAAAAGAAACGCAATTTGAAGATTTCTTGGATTTTTATTATGAGGGTATATTTAGAGGGTTAAAAAATGGGATTTCTTCCTACAGTCAATTAAAAAAGGCTGTAAGAAGAATGATGGAACAATACCAAATTAAAAAGGAGGTTTAATGCAGCTACTCAAACACCAAAAACAAGGTTTAAAAATCGCTCAACGGTACAACCGTTGGGCATTCTTCTGGGACACTGGAACAGGCAAAACGCTTTTAGGATTATCTATCATCAAACAAAAACTACTCAAAACCCTTATCGTTGCTCCAAAAATACTGCTAACGGACGCTTGGCTTGCAGATGCGCAACGGTTTTATCCTACGTTGTCGCAAAATATAATTAATTGGCATACCATAAAAAACAAATATGATAAAAAAAAGACTGTAACGAACGCTAATATTTTGCTTATTAACTATGAGTCGCTCTTAAGCAACAAATGGATTTTAACTGATGTTGATTGGGAACTACTAATATTAGATGAGAGCCAAAAGATTAAGAACCCTAAAAGCAGTATAACAAAGCTCATACTCAAAAACGCAATAGATATACCTTATATCTATTTATTATCTGGTACACCAGCACCGAATACGGAAATGGAGTATTATCCACAAATCCGTTTGCTTATGCCAGACAAAGTAGATAAAAGCTGGTTTAAATTTAGGCAACAGTGGTTTAGACCAACCGACCGTTACGGCTGGAAATGGAAGCTTAAGGATAAAGAGAAGTTTTTAGAGTTATTGCAACAATGTAGTAGCGTTGTTAAAAAAGAGGATGTTTTAGACCTTAAAGGTCAGTTTTACAGAGATATTCATTACTCATTTACGCAAATGGAAGCTAAACATTATAAAGATATGCTCAAAAAGATGTTAATTGAGATTGACGACAACGAGATATCAGCGTCGCAAGCTGTAACAAAGTTAATGAAATTGCGACAAATAACATCAGGTTTTATCTATAATGACGACGGAAAACCTGTTATTTTAGGTGATAGCAAGTTTAAGGCATTGCAACAGATGCTTGAAATATTAGGCAACGAACAAATTATAATCTGGATACAATACGATTACGAAGCAGAACAGCTATCACAATTGCCAGATAGTGCCGTAATAACAGGTAAAGTATCCGATAAAGAACGGCAACGGACGCTATCGGAGTTTAGAAACGGTAACATACAGTATTTGATAGCGCATCCGAAAACGATAGGACACGGTGTAACGCTTACAAACGTAACAAAAGCTATTTATTACTCACTATCATATTCGTATGAAGAGTTTAAGCAGTCGCAAGATAGAATTTACCGCTATGGGCAAGATAAAGCGGTAATTTATTACATTCTCAAAAATGAAAATAAAAAAATTATTGATAATGTGATATTTTTTGCTTTACAAAATAAAGAAACTATGTTAAACTACTATTTAGACGCTTTAAGAAATAGCGTATAAACAAATTAAATGAGGCGTTATGATTACTATTAAAGCATTCAATAGAGGATTGATATGCAGAGATTTTAAATATGAAGTCGGTAGAACTTATGAGATACCAAAAGAACAAGTTAAAATCTGTAAATATGGTTTTCACGCATCAGCAAATTTTGATATATCAGAAACTGTAGATTATTATTCAGTATCAAAAGATACTGAATATGCACTTGTGGATATTAATGTTATTGATAAAAATAGCGACAAAGTTGTAGGTGATAAAATAAAAGTAATAAGAAAAATAGAATCTTTAGATGAACTGATTAAATATGACAAAACAGGTGAATGGTGTTATCGTTTTGCAAAAGATATTCCAAATGCAGATATACAAAAATTGGAAGACGCAATTATAAAAAAAGATAAAGAAGGGATATGGACTTATTATTTTGCAGAAAATATTCCAAATGCAAATATACAAAAATTAGAAAATGCTATTATTAAAAAAGATAGGGATGGAAGATGGATTTATCGTTTTGCAAAAGATATAAAAGGTGTAAATATACAAAAATTACAAAATGCCATTATAGATAAAGATGTGGAATGGTGTTATCGTTTTGCAAAAGATATAAAAGGTGCAAATATACAAAAATTACAAACTGCTATAATTAAAAAAGATAAAAATGGAAAATGGTGTTATCATTTTGCAGAAGATATAAAAGGTGCAAATATACAAAAATTAGAAAATGCTATTATTAAAAAAGATAGGGATGGAAGATGGTGTTATTGGTTTGCAGAAGATATTGAAGGAGCAGATGTAGAAAAGTTACAAACTGCAACTATAGAAAAAGATAAGACAGGAATATGGTGTTATTATTTCAAAAATTTAAGGAGGCGTTATGATTAAAGTTTATATTGCAAAAACTGGAAAAAACGATTATCAATGGGATATGTTATCTAATATTAAAATGTCGGGAATGCCTTATGAAGGTTGGTTTAAATATCAAGAAGAGTATTTAATGTATAGTAGATATATGTTTTTTGAAAGTGATACAGAGGTAGAATTAGAATTTACTAAAAACTATTTAAGGGAATTATTATCAAATGAAAAAATTTGGAACTATAATAAAAGATGCGATGAAATTGGTTGTTTTAAATATTTGAAGGATTTAAGCGATAAGGTTAATTATGAGTGTAAAAAAAAATATTATAAACAGGAGGTGTTATGATGCAAGAGAAGGTTAGGCTTATTAATGAGTTGGATTTAAGGATTAAAGAACTTGAGAACGATGTTAAAGCTCTCAAGAAAGAAAAGGAAATCCTGTCTCAAGAATTGTTTAACGAAATGCAAGAGCTTGGTTATGACAAAATAACCGTTGACGGCGTAACGGTTTATCCACGTACCGACGTTTATATTAGCATACCGAAAGATAATCAAGATGAAGCGTTAGAATGGCTCAAGGAAAATGGTTTTGGTGATTATATTACCGAAACTGTAAACGCAAGAACGCTTACATCGGTTCTTAAGGAAGAATTAACTGACAATCCACTACTTGAAGATGAGATAAAAGAATTGTTTAATGTATCAGAGAAAAAAAGAATAGGTATAAGGAGAAATTGATGGTTATAGTTATACACGAAGGATTAGAATGTGAAAATTTATCTTTACATTTTCTTTCATTTGATTTTTTTGTTAAAGAAAATGAAAATCCTAAAAATATTGATGGATATGAGATTGATTGTAAAATAGCTAAAAAGTTTTTAGAACAACATAATAATTATAAATATGTTGCATCACAAGATTTAACGCATAATAGTTCTTTAAATGCTGCCATAATAAGCGATTTAATAAGTAGAACTGATATAGATGAAATTTATTTTTATGATGAATATTACAAAGAATTTAAATTATTAGTTTGGAGGTAATATGCCTGAAAAGAAAAAAACGATTTATGACATTTTAGCTGAAGTTCAATCAAAACTTAATGTTCCTAAAAACAAATTTAACAGTTTTGGCGGTTATAAATACCGTTCGTTGGAAGATATATTCGAAGCTGTTAAAAAGTTGCAACAGGAATTGAACTTTAACCTTATCGTTGCTGATGATATGGTTATCGTTAATGACCGTATCTATGTTAAAGCAACAGCAACGTTTATGTATAATGGAGAGAATATAATTGTGTCAGCTTTTGCGAGAGAACCAGAGATTAAAAAGGGTATGGACGTTGCGCAGGTAACAGGAGCGTCAAGTAGTTATGCAAGGAAATATGCACTGTCAGGACTATTTTTGCTCGATGACAATCAAAACCCAGACGAAACCAACACAGAACCACAAAATAAAGTAAAAAAAGATATACCAAAAAAAGAAGTAAAACAAAAATCCGAAAAGTGGGATAACAAACAGTTTTTAGAGCTAACAAGCAAACTAATAAAAGAACGCAATATATCAGATAACGCTTTAAAGATTGTATTAGAAATGCACGGTTTTAAAACTCTTAAAGAGATAAACGACAAAACAAAAGCAACAGAAATTTATAAAGCTATAAAAACTATGAAAGTTGAGGATGTAAAATGAGTTACAAAGTAATTGTAAATGATTGGATTATGTCAGGTATTATCGTTGGAATTAATGATAACGGTTATTTAGTAGATACGGGCGAACAACTTATAACTACAGATAAGGTTTTTAAAACATTATCCGAAGCAATAAAATATCAAATGGAGGGTTAATAATGGAAAAAGATTTATTAAATGTAATAGTTTTTTTGATAAAATGGATAGATAAAGAGATGTATGAAAACTTGAAAAACCCGAAAACTTTAGAGTATCAAAACTATGATTTAGAATATAAAAGAGAATGTGAGGAAGTAAGTGAAATTTTAAAAAAATATAAATTAATTTAAAGATTAGGAGGTTGTAAATGGCTAATTTAAACAAGGTTTTGTTAATTGGAAACGTAGTAAGAGAACCAGAGTTAAGGCAAACTACAAAGGGTATGGCAATAACTAATATTACACTTGCTATAAACACTAAACGCAAAGATAATGAGGAAACCTATTTTGCAAGTATAGTGGCTTTTGGTAAACAGGCAGAGCTAATATCACAGTATGTTAATAAGGGAGACCCACTATATGTTGAAGGCAGACTTAAACGTGATGAGTGGGAAGACAGCGAAGGGAGAAAACAGCATAAAACTACTATAATATTAGAGGGTTTTCAGTTTTTAAAGAACAATAGTCAGAAACCAAAGCAAAACAACGGTAGCGAAGAGGATATACCATTCTAAACAAGACAACCAAAAGCAAGAAGTGAACCAGAATACTGAAGACAACCAAAAGGTAAGAGTGAACCAAGGTGTAAAAGACAACCAACAAATATTAGTGAACCACGCTGCTTAAGACAACCAGAAGACAGGAGTGTAAATTATGCTTGAGAAAAACATTCAACGCAAGATTTTGCAATACTTAAAAACTTTACCCTGTTGCCACTGTTTCAAGGTGGCGCAGGGCGCTTATTCAACAGCGGGTATTTCAGATATTATCTGCTGTTGTGATGGGAAGTTTGTAGCGATTGAAGTTAAAAACGAAAAGGGTAGACCAACGACGTTACAAACAAAGTTTATTGAAACTATTATTAAATGTAACGGCATTGCCTTTATCGCAAGGAGTGTCGATGATGTTAAAAATATTTTGAAGGAGGTATGTAATGGCTAATTTTTCAAGCGTAAAAATAGATAAGGATAAAATTAGAAAACTCTTTATTGAAAAGAATATGACCATACACGATTTATCAGAAAAACTTAATCTATCCGAAGCTACAATTTATAATTATTTTCATAGAGGTAATATCAGAATTAAAACAGCTAACAGAATAGCTGATGTTTTAGGGGTAAAAATCGCTGATATTATAGAGTAGGTGCGTTATGGCAGAATTTAGTAAATATGAAAACAAACGTATTTTTGAAGAGCTGTTAGGCGTTACATTATTAGACGAACCGCAACAGCTAATAAAGTGTCCATTCCACAAAGACACTAACCCATCGTTTAGTATCAATATTGAAAAAGGCGTTTACAATTGCTTTAATCCAGATTGCGGTGCTCACGGTAATATCTACACGCTTGCAAAACATTTCGGTAAACGTATAGATGATTTTGGCAATTTAATAGACGAAAATAGTAATGACACAAAGCCAAAATCAAAACCTAAAACAAACAGTCCATATACATTGTCTGATTATGTTAAAGAAAAAAAGTTAGACGAAAAGTTTTTACAAAAAACATTTAAGTTATCATCAGATAATAATGTGATAATGCCATATTACGATGTTAATAATAAGTTTCTTTACAATAAATACAGAAGCCACAATAAAAGAATGTGGAGCGATAAAGGCATTAAACCACAACCATATGGATTGTGGTTATTACCAAAGGCAAACAAAAAAACTATTTGGATAGTTGAAGGCGAAAGCGACACACAAACATTATGGCAAAACGGCATTCCAGCAATAGGTTTTCCCGGCGCTTCAACGCCACATCATACGTTTTTTGAAAACATACAAGATTTTAATACAATAGTTATTGTATGTGAAAGCGATGAGGCAGGCGAAAAGTTTATTACTAATATTTATGAAATAATGAGAGACTATTATCACGAAAAACTTATAGATACATATATAGTATTTCCTAAAGATATAGGCAAAAAAGACATTAATGAAATATGGCAAATTAAACCCGAAAGAGATTTTTTTAAAAAGAAATTAGATATACTCTATGCAATTAAGACAAATATAATGGTAGTTTATGACCAAATATCTCAAAAATCCAAATGGTATGAGCCATCCATTAGAACTATGGCGATTGGATTATTGCCAAAACTAAACGTTGTTTATAAAGATGATATGCTTTATAAATGGGATACCGACAAAAAAGAATACAAACGCATTAAAAATCCAGAACATTATTATAAAACATTTTTAACAAAACGAGGTATAAATATGCCAAATAAAATGAACCAACTAAAGACACAGTTAGACACATTTGTTCAAATGAAACAAGAGTTAATTGTTCCTGATGTTAAATATGTTCATTTAAAAAATACGAGTGTTAATTATGAAGACTTAACAACTAAACATTTTGATGAGCGTTATTTTATTATTAACCGTATACCATTTGATTATAATCCGAATGCCAAAAGCTTTATAATCGACAAACTTTTTAACGATTGGGTAGATAATCCAAAATTATTATATGAGATTATAGGTTACTCACTTATTAAACATTATCCTAAAAACAAGTGGTTTATCTTATACGGTAAAGGCGGTAATGGTAAAACTACATTCTTAAACCTATTAGACAAACTATTGTGTGGCATTCATAAACAGGTAAACAATGTTGCTCACGTTGGACTAAATGAATTGCTAAACGATAGATTTGCACCAGCAAGGTTGTTTAATAAGCTGTTAAACTCCGCTGGTGAGATAGGTTACGATAAGTTAATAAATACGAAAGCGTTAAAAGACTTAACAGGTGAAGACCCGATTGAAGGACAGTTTAAGTTTACAGATAGTTTTGAGTTTACTAACTATGCAAAGTTAATGTTTGCAACGAACAAGATACCAGCAACAACCGATACTACCGATGGCTTTTTTAGGCGAGTAGTTATTGTTAAATTTAAACAGATAGAAAGAGAGAAACGAGACCCAACATTGTTACGCAAAATAAAAGAAGAAGATTATGAGTATATGCTTTATAAATCTATTCAAGCACTAAAAGAGCTTTACGATAGAGATTTTGAGTTTAGTGTTGAGGAAGATGTTGAGAAAACCTATATGGATTTATCTAATCCTATCAGAATGTATATCGAACAGCAATGCGAGATTACACATAATAGTAATGATTATATTATCACATCTGATTTTATAGATAGTTTAAACACTTGGTTAAAGAAAACATCACAGCCTGTTTATAGAACCAAAGAAATCTACATTGAAATGCAAGAAATGGGCTTTGAGAAAACAAGAATTAGGGTATTTGGCGGCAATCAGAGAACTGTTTTCTTGGGTTTACGATACAAGAATGATATACAAAAACCTACAGAAAACGAGTTAGACGAAATACCGTTTTAAGGAGATGCTATGACATTAGAAAATTTAGTTGTTGATGATGTTGCCGTTATGCCGTATCGAGGCGATAACGGTATTATTTATTTTAGAGAAATTAGAGATATAGACAAACCACTTGAACAAGAGTTTATGGCGTCATTGCCTTTTATTTATCAAAACAACAAGAAATATACAGATGTTGATACCATATTTGTAGCTCAAAACATTAAAGATATGTATACTTGTGCGGTTTTCGGAATTGTGTTTGTTAATCCGTATGTTGCCGAAAGTTCCGCACTTTTTGATAAAAGCGTTACGGAAACATTATCTTGCAAAAAAATAATGCATACTATTAGCAAAAAATTCTTTGAGTATATTAAACAATATGTTGAGATGATAGTAGTTATTAACGATGACAAAGAAAATACTAAAACTTATAAGTGGCACTTATCTTTGGGTTTTGAATGTGTAAGTAAAACTAAAAACGCAAGTGTTATGGTAATGAAAGGAAGTAAAAATGAGTTGGAAAGATAAATTCCCTAAAGAGAATAGATATTATGAAAATGAAAATGGTATTTTATATTGTGCTGATTGTTTAGATATTATGAAACAAATGCCAGAGAATAGTGTTGATTTAGTTTTAACTGACCCACCGTATGGTATAGGGGCGAGTAAAGGTGTTGGGGGTTATGGCATTGCTAAAACTAATAAATATAATGATAATTGGGATAAAAAAAGACCATCAAAAAAAGTTTTTAATGATATATTAAGTATTGGTGAAAATGCAATAATATTCGGTGGAAATTATTTTGCAGATTTATTACCTTTAAGCACGCATTGGATATTTTGGGATAAAAAAGGATGTATGAAATTTAAAAACCCTTATAGTGATGGTGAGTTAATATGGACTTCTTATAATTATAAGAGAACAAAAAAATATATTTGCATCCAACAAGGTTTTATAAGAGATGATAAAAGTAAAAGAGTTCATCCTACTCAAAAACCAATACCTTTAATAATTTCTTTATTAAAAGATTATTCTAATGAAAATGATTTAGTTTTTGACCCTTTTCTTGGCTCTGGAACAACAGCCGTTGCTTGTGAGCAATTAAATCGTAAGTGGATAGGAATAGAAATAAGTGAAGAGTATTGTGAAATAGCCAAAAAAAGAATTAAATCACAGGGGGTGTTGATATGATTGAAGTTATTTTGTTTACGGGAGAGCATTGCGTTGGCTGTAAACCAATGAAGGAAAAAGTAGAAAAGTTGAAAAAAGAATTTGGTAGCAAATACAAATTTAAAACTTATGACATTGACGATGAAGAGGTGCTTGGGCAACTGATGATGTATAACGTTAGAAGCGTTCCTTGTTTGGTAATTAAACGTAATAATGCTGTAGTTAATATGTTTATTGGAGATACAAACATTGATAAAATGAGAGAGAGTTTGGAGGATTTATGATACTTATTTACGATGCTAAAGTTTATGGGCTGGATGATGCTGTAAGAGATATAGGATTAAGTTACAATCACAACAAAGCTGATTTTAATCTTGCTAAAAAGTTGGCAAGTGCAAAGCCTTGTAGTGGACACGACAGTTTTCTTAAAGGTATCATAGTAAATTTTATGTTGGAAGCACCGCATTATTTCATTATTGAAATGCAACGCTACCATTTTTTAGATATTGTTATGTCTACAAGCAAAATGCATAGCTTGCAAAGCAAGGAATTTTTGATAGGTAATTTACCCGACAACATAGACAGTATTATAGAAGAAAGGTTGTTGTATCTATACGATAGATGGTTATCTACAAAGAGCAAAGAGGATTGGGGGAACTTATTGACTAACCTGCCTTTGGGGTTTTCTCTTAAAATGAGAATAACAACTAATTATTTACAACTAAAAAATATATATTGGCAACGCAAAGACCATAAACTTAATGAATGGAAAACATTTTGTAAATGGGTTAAATCGTTACCGTTATTGGAGGAAGTGTTGTGAATATTGTAGAACATACAATAAAGGTTTTTGAAGCTTGCGGTTATACCGATAAGCAAGCTATGGAAATGATAAAAAGCATTGAACGCAAGCACGGCTTTACTGATGAAGACGCTTTTAAAATTTATAGCAAAACTTATTTTAAAGAAAAAAATCAAAAAGTTTTACGTAAGTTAAAGGAAAAACCTACAGTATCACAAAAGAAATTCAATGAAGCAAAACGAGCGTTGCAAAAAGTTATGGATAAAGGTATTAGTATGTATCAATTATTTAAGGTTAATGAAGAGCATAGAGATAGTGCGGCGGCAGTTAGACAAGCCTTAATAAAAGGCAAAATGTCGCCATACATATATGATAAAATAATGTCATATACCTCAAACAAAAAATTGATACAATCAAAGTTAAAAGAGCTAAAAGCAAAACAAACAGTAAAAGTTGATGTTGATAAGTTTAATAAGAAAGTAAAAGAATATATGAAAAAACACAAGTTTGAAACTAAACAACAACTGTCTGTTTATTTAACAGGCAGAACTCACGCTATTTCATCTATAATAACTGATACAAAAGCGGGACGCACGATAGGTATTAAGCGGTTAAAGGAGTTAAAAAAAGTAATACCTAATATTAATGAAATTATTAAGAAGGAGGAAAAATGAGTATCAAATCTGACAAATGGATTATTGAACAGGCTAAAAAAGGTATGATAGAGCCGTTCGCCGACAGGCAGGTTAGAGAAGGCGTTATATCCTACGGTGTTAGTTCTTACGGTTACGATATGAGAATAGCCGACGAATTTAAGATTTTTACCAATGTAAACAATACAATAGTCGATCCGAAAAACTTCAGCGATAAAAATTATGTAGATTTTAAAGGCGATGTTTGTATTATTCCGCCGAACAGTTTTGTTTTGGCAAAAAGCGTTGAGTATTTTAGGATACCAAGAAACATATTAACCATCTGTGTCGGTAAATCAACATACGCAAGATGTGGTTTAATCGTAAATGTAACACCATTTGAGCCCGAATGGGAAGGCTATGTAACAATTGAAATATCCAACTCAACACCAATTCCTGCAAAGATTTATGCAAATGAAGGCATAGCACAAGTGTTGTTCTTGGAAAGTGATGAAGAATGTTTAATAAGTTATGCGGATAAAAAAGGGAAATATCAAAAACAAATGAAGCTAACAACAGCTAAATTATAAATAATAAAGGAGTGAAACATGAATAATATATTTGAAGTTTTAGAAGTTGGTGAAATTGATTTTAGCTTAGATGATAATGGTAAATATAAACAAGAGTATAGAAATAAATTTGTAATATCTAAAGATAAAAAAACATTTTTATATGTAGATAAAGAAGGTAACCACGTAGACCCTATACCATTTATTATAGCTAAGTTAAATGAACTTATATCTACAATCAATCAACTACCTAATTTTGTTTCAAAAGAAACTTCGGATAAAAAAACAAAAGATAACAATACCTTTTCAAAAACTGAAAAACTTCTTTTTGCATTAAATAAAACTAAAGAATTTGAAATAGATGATTTTATAAAACTAATGAAACAGATATAAAAAGAAATAGTTATAATAGAAATTACTAAAATTAAGTTAGAATAAAAATATAAAGGAGTTAATTATGACTAAAGAACAAGAAGAAAAAGCCAAACAATTAGCAAGAGAACATTGGGAATATTTATGTAAGGTTTTAAAAACCCATAGTGTTTCAAATAATATTATTGATATTGTTGGATTTCATTACAAAACAGCGTTTATCCACGGATTTAAACACGGAATTGAGTATTACAGTGAAACATTAGATCGCACTATTTCTAAAATATTGAGGGTATCAAAATGAAACAAATAACAGTAGATAGGTTATTAAAAGAATTGGAGTATGTAAACAAAAAGTTAGAAGAATTGGAGGTTAAGTATGTAGACAGATATGAGGATAGTGTTGAGTATTTTATCCTAACAGGTAAGCAGTTATTACTAAAACAATTTTTGATAGAGGCAGGACATTATGAAAAAGGGAATTAGTAAATATGAGATTATACGAGAAGTTTTAACTGATAAATATATGTTACCAGAAACAAAGCTTGTTTTAACTTATATGTTTTATGTGGAACGTAAATCACAAATGACTGATGATGAGATGATGAATACATTAAACTTGAGCAAATATAAGGTTAATAGGGTTATTAAACAATTAAAAGAACTAAACTTACTTGAGGAGGATGTATGAAAACTTTAGCAGATTTATTTTTGTTTATTGCTTATGAATTAGAAGGCAAAGGATATGATAGTGAAGATATTGAAACCATTTATGGTATAACAAAAAAATATCATCCCAAAATATTTGCAACATTACAATCAGATTTGAAATCACACAGAAACAAAGATGAAGCAGTAATAAACGCATATAGCAAAATGTTTGGAGAAATGTTTTATGCTAAAGATATTTACTTAAACGAAAATATATCATTTGAAATATTTGCAAATTATTTTGATTTTGCGTTTAACGCTGGAGAAAAAAATGCCGCTAAAATATTGCAAGAAACAGTTAAAAGTATATCAGGCGAAAATTCTCAATTAGTTAATGTTAAACCTTTAAAAGTAGATGGCATAATAGGTAAACATACAATAAAAGCATTAGAGGAATTATATTTATTTCATTATGAATTAAGTTGTATTTACTTTTTATTAAGACGTAAATGGTATATGAACGGTAAAAAACGATATAGATGTGGTTGGATAAATAGAACGCTTAAGCTTGAAGAGTATT
>Ga0256842_1002544_pt1 | contig 12964 bp, 15 predicted proteins | sample 4559240metaG_FD_185973 | JGI IMG/M metagenome (GOLD analysis project Ga0256842, IMG submission 185973) | Hydrothermal vent microbial communities from Guaymas Basin, Mexico - 4559-240 | ecosystem: Environmental > Aquatic > Marine > Hydrothermal vents | place: Mexico: Guaymas Basin | collected...
TTCTCTATGCCCCCGGCAGGATTCGAACCTGCGGCGCCAGGATTAGGAATGCTGTAAAAAAAGTTTCTACCCCTCTGATTTTATTTTGTTTTTAAGATGAAGAACCATTTTTTGGTTCACTCCTGGTTCACTTTTCTTAAAAACAGAGGGGTAAAAAAATGGCATCAATCACCAAGAGAGGACCCTATCAATATCGAGTTTTGATCCGTATCAAGGGTCAACCCACCATAAGTAAAACATTCCTTACACGTGAGCAAGCTAAAAAATGGGCAATTGAAACAGAAAATAAGATAAGAGCAGGAGTTTTTAAATGGCAGGGAGAAGCCCAAAATACGACCCTGGAAGAGGCCCTGGAAAGGTTTAAAAATGAATACGTTATGGTTTATTTAAAAAGTCCAGAGGCAGAGATATATCGTATAAACTGCTTGAAAAAAAAGAAAATTGCAAAAATGTTTTTAGCGAACGTGAAAGGAAAGGATATATCAAGCCTCGTAAGGGAGATGCAGCAAGAGGGCAAGAAAAACAGCACAGTAAACCGGTACCTTGCCATTTTAAGCAGGCTATATGAGATAGCGAAAAAAGAATGGGGAATGGAAGATCTAACAAACCCTGTTAAAAAAATAATAAAGCCAAAGGAGAGGAACCAGAGGGATAGGAGGTTGAGCAAGGAAGAAGAAACGAGGTTGTTACAAGAATGCAGTCCAAAAATGAAAAATATAATTTTATTTGCCCTTGAAACAGCAATGAGACAGGGAGAGATAGTCAACTTGAAATGGAAAGATGTGGATTATAAGCGGAAAATTGTTCTAGTCAGAAATGCTAAAAACGGTGAGGATAGATACGTACCTTTGAGTCCAAAAGCCATAGAAATTTTGCTGAATATAAAACGTAATAACAAAGTAATACATATAGACAATAGCGTATTTGGAACAACCACAAGGGCAATTAAACAGGCGTTCGCACGGGCGAAAAAAAGAGCAGGAATAGAAGATTTAAGATTTCACGATCTTAGACATGAGGCGATAAGCAGGTGGGCAGAAAGGGGAATGGATATACTGGAGCTTTCCCAAATAAGCGGCCACAAGGATTTAAAAATGCTTAAAAGATACGCACATCTAATACCACAAAAGATCGCAGCAAAAATGGAGAAAATACAAAATTAACATCCTCTTATTTTGTTTTTTTTAAAAAGGGAGGATAAAACATGGAAACTAAAACTGATAAAAAAATAGAGGTAATAGAAAAAGCAAGAATGACCTTTGAGGCACTTAAAAAAGAATATCCAGCCATTATGCATTCAAGCGATGTAGCGAGATTGTTAGGAACAAAAGAGAGTACAATTCGACAGTGGACCAGGAAGGGAAAAATACCATGTAGGAAAATGGGAGGATTTGTGCGATACATGCTGGCTGACCTGGCGTTTTGGCTTGTTGAAGGTGGAGCAGGAATGGAAGAAGAGGGAAAAGAGAAAAGAAGAAGAGGAAGACCAACCAAGGAAGAAATGCTTAGAAAGCAGGGTTTAATTTAATTCCCCAGCTGGGGGATTTTTAAATAAGGATTCGTTTCGAGGCAGTTCTCTCTGTTTTATGTAAAAAAGTAGGAGGTGCTAAGATGAAATTTTTAGAAAAACTCCCACACCCCCCAAGGTTAAAAAAAATCGAAGACGAAGATCTAAAAATCTCTGGAATTCCAAAAAAACAAATAGTAAAAACTATATCGCAATTTTTATCTTCCCTTAAGGACAGAGACGGAGATATAATAAAAATTGGCAACATAACTCTATCCGTTGACAAAGGGGAAGCGGTAACTGAGTTCCATAATCGCCGTCGCTACAAAACAAAAATGATTTTTTTACATTTCATAGAATAAAAAAATAAAAAAAGGGGGTTTTGAAATGAATAAAAAAGAACTAATTACGGCACTTGCAAAAAAAACAGAATTGCCACAGAAAAAAATTGATTTGGTGTTGAGAGAGCTGATCTCAATCATCCAGGAAAAGCTCCAAAAAGGTGAAACCATTAGGCTTGCTGGTTTTGGCACATTCAAGGTGGTCGAAAGGAAAGAGAGAAAAGGCAGAAATCCTCAAACAGGTGAAAAGATTGTCATACCAGCCAAAAAGGTGGTTAAATTTATCCCTGCCAAAGACTTAAAAAACCTTTATTAAAAAAAAAGGAAAAAGGAAGATGAGAAAAAAGACAATTTTTGTTATTTTCTTGTTAAGTTTATGTTGTATATATTTAATTTCCTGTAGTCCAATAGACGTTGGAAAGGACATAATAGAAGAAACTAGAAGCGATAAGTATTGGATAACAAAAAGCAAAGAATTGGTAGAGCTGATTAAAAAAGAAGATTGGGAAAAAGCAGAGAAAATGATTTGTGAAAGAACTCGTTTTGGCAACTACCCTATTCTTCGTTATGGAGATCCTATTCAAGGTGGCAAAGGTGTACAAATTATGGTGAATGGATGGAGCATGCCTATTCTCATTTGGACTATGTATAGGCACAAGCCGCCTTTATCTTTTGTTAAAAAAGCAGTCCTGACTATTAATAATAATTCACACAATTTAGATTGTTATAGTGATCCAAAAAGACTGAAAAAACCAAAACCCTCTGAGTGCTATGCTTTTGCAATCAAAGACGATGTAAGGAAAGTAACGGTTCTATCTTTAGCTGTCAGTCACGGACAGACAGATGTGGTTAAGTGGCTTTTGTCCGATCAGAATCCTAGAAGAAAAGAAATTCTTTTTGCAGAAAAAGGTTTTAGTTGCCCTGCTGTGCATGCAGTACTGAATTTAGGCAAAAATGATGAAGACCTAGCTATTTTTATGCTTAAAAAGTTCTACTTTACTGAAAAAAGACTTTGTCAAAACTTTATTGGAAGAGACTCATTAGATATTTTTGATAAATCTCTTAATCTTAACGATTTTGAAGAATACCTTTTAGAACGAGCCAAAAAAAATAATTGGCTCAAAGTTACACAGATGGTATTAGGCAATCATCAAAAAAATCAAGCAAAAGATAAGAAAGAAGCAATACTCAAACTTATGGTTGAACGAAATCCGCAGAATTTCGCAAAAGAAGAGCTCTACTGTACACGTCCTTGTAGCCGTTCAATCTACTATGAGGTGCTGCCAGGTGGAAAATTAAAGAAAAGAGTAAAAGTCTATTCCTGCTTAGATAAAAATTATTATTTACCCAGGGCAAAAGTACTGCTTGAATACGACTTAAAGAGTCAAAAAACCATTTTGAAAAATTTCAATCAATTTGAATCTGCTATTAGCCACATGCAGTATGTTCAAGAACACTGTAAAAAATGTTCACCTTTAAATGTGAAAAAATTGTATTTAAACATGCTTAATAAAATTTTTATACATGACTTGGAAAGAGCAAGAATATCCCCAATACAGGCCACAAAATTATTAGCAGAAGTTTATCCATACAATAATCTTGAAATCACGGAGCTTGTGCTTAAAAAAGGAGCTAATTTAAATATTCCAATTGGCGAAGATGATACAGTTTTGACATATGTGATTAGAAAAAACGCAAGCACAAAAATGATTGCATATCTCTTGGAAGAAGGGGCTAACCCTAATTTGGCTACTATCTACTCTAAACGCACTCCTCTTTTTTACGCAATCCAAAAAGGACGTATTGATGTAGTTAAATTATTATTAAAATACAAAGCAAATCTAAACGTGAAAGATTACGTAGGAATGACACCGCTTTTGTATTCAATGTTGTATCAAAAAACTAAAAACCAGAAAAAATGGCAGCAAATAACAAAATTGTTACGTGAGTATGGTGCTAAAAATCCTTATCCATACGGTTATTCTCCAATTGACGTAGCAATAACATTTGCAAAGGCTGCAAAAAAATATGCAGCTATAATTGGAAGTAACGAGTGTTTTGGTTTTCCAAATTTTGATTTGCTTAATCAACAGGAAGAATTGGCAGAGCAACAGTTTAGTAGGCAGTTAAAACAATTACAGAAAGAAAAATTAGATCTTCTTAGAAAACAAAACCTTTTTAAATCGAATATGAAAGTTCTTAGGACTTGGGGAGTATGGAATCAGCAAGAATTGCATTACCAAATAGGAGACTTTAATATTAATTTAAATTTTGTAAGACAGGTCCTTCGGCTTAAAAACCAGCAATTATGGACAAATTATCAAAGTTATTTGGCTAGTATTTCTAGAATTTTGAGTAGGCAGAGAAATATTCAATGCGGAAATTACAATTTTTCATATTTGAATGAACGGAACATTTCAAACAATCCAAACAATTTTGTCCTGAAAGGAATATTCTCTCAGCATTTAAATAAAAGAATAATGGTATTGGTACATCGGAAAGGATACGAGATAGGAAATGGAGTGGATATGACTACTCCCTTTATTAACTGGCTAATTGAGCTTACAAAACTCTATAATTCAGATTTTTTTAAAAAAGGATGGAACCTTGCAAATAAAGATCTACCTAATAGAATATATGAGCTAATGATCACGGGACATACTTTATCGCAAATGATTGTTAGTAACGACCTTAATACGTTCGATAAACTTGCTACGTCTTTTGCATATACCCTCATTAATTAAGAATTAAAATAAATTAACCCTTCCTCTCTTAAAGTTAAGAGGGGAAGGGGATTTAAAGCTTTTAAAGCTCTTCTGGTCGATGAAAATAATATCCTTGCATTCTTGTTATTCCCATTTCTTTAAGGCTATCAGCTGTATGTCGATCCTGTATTCCTTCTGCTATTATGTTTATACCCATCTTTTCACATAAATTTTGTATCGTTTGAAGTATTATTACATTTCTTTTATTGCTTTTTATAAAGCATTTGTCTATTTTCAAAAAATCTATTTTTTTAATCTTTTGCAAATATACCAATCCTGCATAACCATTTCCAAAATCATCTATTGCTATCTTATATCCATGTTCTATTATATCATTGATGTTTGAATAACAATTCTCATTTAAAGCATCCCTTTCTGTTATTTCAAAACATATATTTTTATGTTCAAAGTTGTCTATATATCTTATTATTTTTTTTACATAATGTTTATTTTCTATTTCAGGTTTTGACAGGTTAATAAACAGTATTATATTTTTATCTATTTTTTTCCTTTTAAGGACATAGTTAAGTTTTTCAATATTTTTTTGTCCAAGGTGCAATATATATTTTGTATCTTCTGCACATTTTATCCATTCTTGTGCGCTCATTATCTTGTTACCTTTTTTAATTCGCAATAGAATTTCATATCCAAATATTTTTGTATGTGTATTAAAATTAACAATTTTTTGATAATACGGTATTACTTTACCTTGCTTTATTTCTATTATTTTCAAATTCTTTAAGATTGTATCATTTGCAATAACTATTTTATTTTTTTCGTATTTTGCTACATATAATGCTTGATCGGCCTGTTTAAATAGTTCCTTTATGTTTGAGCCATGTATTGGGTATTGTGCAATCCCCGCTGAAAATGTCATATCCAGGTTCTGTTCCTGGATTCTTTTTTGTAGTTTCATCACTACCTTTTTTGCATCATCTACTTCGCATCCTCTAAGTATTAATGCAAATTCGTCTCCACCTACTCTAGCCAGTATATCACCTTTTCGTATTGTGCTTTTTGTTACATTCGCAAATTTTTTTAAACATTCATCTCCAATATCATGTCCCAGACTGTCGTTTATGTGTTTAAAATTATCCATGTCCATTAAAACAAGGGCAAAAATCTTTTTCCTTTCTATCTCTGTTTTTAGTATTTGTTCAAATGCCTTTTTATTATATGCACCTGTTAATCCGTCCAATATTGCTATTTGTTTTATTGTATCTACCTTCGATAAAAATATATACATTAAATTTAACATCTTAAATATTTTTTTCTTATTATGTTGTGCTGTTATATCCGTTATTAGCATAGTATTATTGACACTATCACTCATTATATTTATATCTTTGTCTTGTATTTTTTTCTCTTTATCGCTAATTGTTTTAAATTTAATATTATCTATGTCTATATTATTCATATCATTTAATATCTTTTTTATCTTTTCTATACATATATTTGTATAGCAAATATAATTTTGGTTTAAAATATAACAATAACAGAAAGCGAAATCAAAATTTTGTAAAATTTTTTCCCATATTTGTTCTGTATTTCTATACTCTATATTTTTAATTGCCTCTGTTATTATTTTATACATTACTATTCCTCTCTGAAAATATATGTATGACAGCATAGTTGATTTTTTTTATCTTTACAATCATATACTATTCTTTTTTTTGATTGCGGATCTATCATAACAATTATAAGTTTACCATTTTCACTTTTATAATATTTGACATCAAAGCCAGTCAATTTTTCTATTATTTTTTTTCCACCTTGTTCTTCTATGTTTTTAGTTGTGAAATTAAAACAAGTTTCTTTTTGTTTGTTTTGCTTGTTAAATGAAAAATTTTGAATTTTACATGCGCTGACTAAACCTAATCCAATTAAAGTTGTAACTATTGCTTTTTTCATTTTTTTTGACCTCCTTTTTAATTTATTTTGTTATTATAACAAAATAAGGATAACAAAAACTTACACTCTAAAATTCAGAATTAATTATTGTCATAAAGGTTTTTTTATTTTTTTTCATAATTTTGTTATATATATAAAAGAAAAAAAATAAAAAAGGAGGGTATAATTATGAAAAAAGTAGAAACAGTAGAAAAAATAAGATTACTTTCGGAGATAAGAGAGGCAATAAAAAAATTTGAACAAACAGATACAACTACAGATGAAATAATTGAAAATTTGTTAAAAATAATAAAAGAGGTCCAGATTTTATACTACATGGAGATTTCGGCAAATTTGGGTATAAGTGTTTCCAGGTTGATTTGCAATTTTGAAAAATTTAAAAATATTGCAGCATTAAACGATTTAAACCAATAAAGGAGTAAAAAATGGCAAAAACAGTAGAAAAAACAAAAAAAGAAATGGCATTTTTTTACATTCGTTTGTACCTTCGTTTCCGGAAAAGGCAATTTTTGTTAGTAAAGGCACTGAAAAGTCATAAAAAACAGAAAATGCAAGAAAAATATATAAAATATATAGAAAAATTAGACAGAGAAGCAATTAAGCGATATGGCTTGGTGCAAAAAAATCTGCGAAAGAGAATAGTAAATATACTATGTTCTTATATTGTTCAACAATATAATATCGAACAGCAAGAGCAGCAGGAAATACGTTATGTGATAGACCACACCTTACGAACCATTTCATTTTCGTTCCTTGAATTCGGAGATGATTCCCTACTAGAGGAAATTTTTATTTCATCTTTTGTGGACGAAAACCCCTACCCTAAAGGAGTATGAGTTATGAAATATTTTATATATTCTTTTATATTTTTATGTTTTTTTTGTTGTAATACGGCAATTGCAATGGGACCAAATGTTGGAAAAGAACAAAAAAAAGCAATAAACATTGGAAAAGAAAAAAATTTAAGTGTTGAAAAAACCAAGGAAAAAAAAGAAACAGCCGGAAAAAGAAAGGAAAAAAGGATAGAGTTCACCGTCTCTAAATCAATGGAACGGAGTATTACAGATGCAATTTCCGTTAAAAACAATCAAGATTTGACGATCCAAATATCCGTTAGTGACCTTTTATCACCCACTATCATTCAATTTGAACAACAGCACGTTGCCCCTTTTTCAAGTTGCAAGCTATACACAAATCCACCAACATTGCGTGACATCGGCATTAACTTTAGACACGGCAAAATAATAGACGTTAGCACAAAAGAATACTTCGAGCAACAAGCTCGACAACAGGATATCGCAGAAGTCCAATATCAAAAGCTAAAGAAATATGTCGATTGCGCCTTTCAATATGCAGACATTATGCAATGTGCAACAATCCAGCTAGAGGAAATTGCAACAACCTTGCAAAATTGGATTGGGATAATCGATATGCGAAAATATGCACAGCAAGCTGTTCAAAACTGTCTTCGGAAGAAAACAACAAAGATAACAGCAGCCACTGCCTTAAAAAGCTCCTTTATAGTCCCCTGCCGATGGATGGGCAGTTTAGATAATCTACGGTGTGGTGGGACAGTTGTATCTTTTTCGCCTTTTTCTGTTCGTGTCGGTTCTCTGCAGATTTTTGGAGAAGGCAAATTCCTCGGACTCGCTGGAACCTTCAGAGTATCTTCTGCTTTTAGCCTCGACCAAACCTTCGCTCAGGTGGTCAGGAATGCAAAGAACAAAAACGAGGCATATTCCCTCGCAAAGTATATCGAAAATCTAGAAAGCCAGGGGAAATTTAGGAAAGCGGCTATCATCAAGAAAAAGGTGGTAGAACAGGCCAAAACAGGCCATATTTCCTTGTCTTTGTCATCACCATTTTGAGGTTTTATTTATGTTAAAAATTTAAACAATTAAAAAAAAGGGGGTCAGAAAATGAAAAAATTAATTCTGGTTCTTGTGTTTTTATTTTGCTGCCATACTGGTTATGGCATGTCAGACCGGGAAGTGGCTAAATTTTTTTACAGAAATTGGCCAAATTTTGGTTTAAACTGCGGAACCGAGACAAAATGTTACCGTTCCTCCAGAAGCATGAGTTGTGTAACAATTAGAGATTGCGGACTCTTCAAGCTTAATTACTCAGACCTTGATGTCAATCCATATGGATTTCGAATAGAGTCAGCTCCTTTCTCTTCCTATTTGTCCAAGAGAGCTATGGTCCTGGTCAAACAAAAGGGATATTCTGTTTCTGTCGGACAAAATTTAGGCACTTCTTTTGTTTCTTATCTTGTAGAAGCATTAAAACGATATACGACTATTTTTCAAGAATATGGCTGTTCAAGAAGGGAGCAGGAGCGGGAATGTGAGATAATTGTTACGACTGGTGCAATATCTACACTAGTTTCTCAGGGACACCTAAATATTTTTAATAGGCTGGTTGATGCGTTTGTCTATAATAGGTTTTTATCCAAAAGAAAAGGAAAAGACAGAAGAAAAAAGTAAAGATAAAAATAAGAATCAACGACAAATGAAAGAAACAAAGGCAAAGAAAAAACAAAGTAACAACAAGCAGGAAAAAAAAACAAGCAGGAAAAAAAACAAAAAAAATGGGGCTTCACTCCGTTCAGCAACACACCCGTTCCTCTAGCGAGGAACGGGTTTATCCTTGCTATTTCGGCATTTTGGGGGATTTTTTGATTTTTCCTTTTGCCGTCATTCTACTGTTTTTTTTGTTATTTTTACCGTCATTTTACCATCTTTCTGACAGTCATTTTGCCAGTCTTATCCTTTTTATTTCTTTATTTTTCTATGTTTTTTATAACCAGTATTTTACTAGTATCTTTTGCTAGTATTTTGCCAGTATCTTTTATTTTGTTTTTTATTTTAGATAGAGAGATTTAGAGAGATTAATAGTTCAAAAAGTAATTTTTACCCTGGTGTCCTTTTTTTAAGATTTCTAACTTCTTAACAAGGAGGAAAAGATGAAACAAGAAAGGAAAGAAAAGGTAACAATTTATCTTCTTCAAAAAGAAAAAAAAAATTTAGAGCGGTTGGCACGGGAGAGAGGAGTTTCTTTTTCTGGTTTGGTTAACTTAGCGCTTTCCAATTTGCAAACTCAGGAAAAAATTTCTGAAGCCGAGCAGCAAATACCTTCTTTGCTAGAACATCTTTCGGATTTTCTTTCTATTCTGAACGAGAGGCTTGAGAAAATAGAGAAACAGACGGCAAAAATAGAGAATTGGAGTCGATACGTTGCTTATCAGTCCACTCTTGCCACTCAGCTGATAAAAGCAAAGCTGAACAATTACCTCAAATTAAACAAAGAGCAGTATCAGCAATTCAAGCAATTGTGGCCACAGCTGCATGAGAATGTGCAGCAGGTGATAGAAGAGCTGACAGGTCAAAGAGTTGAACCATTTGAGGATTAATACATACTCTGAGCTCAGGTTTGGGAATTTTTGTTATAATAATAAAAAATAATAAAAGAGGTGGTGAAGATGAATTGGCTTTTTAAGATGATTATTTTTTCAGCACCAATTTTTATTGTTACGCTTGTTATATACTTCTCTCAACACAAAATGTTCGAGCGTGATTTTCAGACAGAGAATGTCAGGCTCGAGCAACAATTTCAAAAGGAATGGAACGATACAAATGCAACGGATGAATTTTTGGAGAAACAGAAGAAGCTAGCTAGACGGTACTGGAAAGAAAGTCCAACTCCTGAAGAGGAAATGTCCCAGATGGAGAAAGAACTGCATCAGGCCATAGAAGAGGCAGAGAAAGAAAGAGGAAAAGAAGAAAAAAATAATAAGAAAGACAGGGTAACAAGAGAAGAACTTCTCAAGCAGATTCAAAAGTAGCCTGACACGCTCAAAATTGCCCAAATTTGGCTTTTTTGAGGAAAACATGACCAAAACATTACACAGAAGCAAAAAAAGCCAAAATAAGGGGTATTTTGTGCATGTTATTTGATATGGGAGAGAAAGATGGAAAAGAGTAATGTTTTTGAAGGCTTTGAAATCTGGTTTGCTGAAAAGCAAATGAAAGCAAAAATGTATTTGACGATATGTTTAATTATATTGCTGTTATACAGTCCTTTTTTTATTCTTTTTCTAAAGATTGTTTACCCTTACAAAATGTATAATTTTTTAGTCTGGATTAAGAGTCTATGGTATAACATATTTAATCCAGCAAAAGCCATGAATGTTATAATCTGCAAGAGTGGTAAATGCGTAGTTAAGACGGCAAATGCAGTTGATGTGTATCAGGTTTGGAAAGGATATTATGTTAAATTTTTTTTCAAATTACTTTTTAACTTCATTATCGGCTATTTGTTTTTACTTGTTGTTTTTTTAAGACCTTGCGTCAATTTTTTCAAAAAGAAGTCAAAGGAAGTTAATAAAAAGAAAATAAAGCGTGGGACTAAAATCTGGAAACCAGATGAGCTTGCTAAAGAAATAGAGGGAAAATACAATAATTTGTGTCTTCCTTTATGTAAGGAAATAAAACAACCGTGTGAGATAGAGACTAGACATACTTTTATAATTGGTCAAACTGGAACTGGAAAGACCACACAGCTTATTAACGTTATACAAAAATTGCGTGATAGAGAGGAAAAGGCAGTTATATTTGACCTGAAGGGAGACTATTTGTCTTTGTTTTATGAACCAGAACATGACATTATTTTTAATCCATTAGATAAACGTTGTGTAGAATGGAACATATTTCTGGATATAGAAAATGAAAGACAGACGATAGATTTTGCTCAATCATTTATACCGGATGCAAAAAAAACAGATGGAACGGAAAAGTTTTTTAGGGACGCAGCAAGAGACGTTTTTGCAGCTATATTGCAGCGTCTTATGTTGTGCGATCATCCGAAAAATAAAGATGTATGGGAAAAATTGTCAGGACCTCTTGAAAAGATTTTGGAACTGATAAAAGGCCATGTAGCCACTTCTTATTTATGCACAACGGATGGAAAAATAGCAACAAATCAAGCAGCTGGTGTAAGAGCGACAATAACACAATATTGTCGGATATTCAGGGAACTTTCTTTGCTGGACGGAGATTTTTCTTTTCGGAAATGGATAAGGCAAGACGGACCAGGTTTTCTATTTTTGCCTGTTCCGCCTCAATATAAAACTTTACTCAAGCCATGCATAAGCGCTGTAGTTAACATCCTGGTAAATGAAATGTTAAGCCTGCCTGACGACCTTAAGCGTCGTCGTTTTTTCATTGTGGACGAGCTTGGAGCTTTGCAAAAATTACCATCCCTGATTGAGGGTTTGACTCTTGGACGATCAAAAGGAATATCGCTTTGGCTAGGCATCCAGGATTTTGGACATGTTGATCAGATGTATGGACGAGAGTTGAGAGAAACTATCTGGAACAACTGCATGACAAAGATAATTTTGCGTGTCGATTCACCCGATACGGCTAATTTTCTAGCTTCCTCACTTGGGCAGGTGGAAGTGGAAGAAGCCAAGAAAACACACGGAATGGGAGTTGAGGACAATAGAGATGGGTTATCGATTACACGACAGAAACGAATTATACCCGTTTTCCTTTCCAGCGAAATACAAACTATACCTGACCTGACAGCTGTAATTAAGATAGGAGAATACATTGCATATCCTTGTTCAATCGCAAGGAATAATCTTGAGCAAAAATTTCCTGGATTTGTCGAAAGAGAAGATAAGAAGAAAGATGAGAAGAAGAAGATGGTGGAAGGAGAGAATAATAAAGAGGGAGACCAGGATAAACAAATAAAACAAGAAGAAAAAGAAAAAAACGATAAAAGCAAAAGTAGATTTGATGATAAAGAAGCACAGAAAGAGGAAGAACAAACACAACAAGGTGAAGAGGAAGAAACAGAAACAGTAGAAGCAGAAGTCAAAGATGAAGAGATTAGCTTGTTTTAACTAAAAGGCCAAAGGAGAGTGTATATGTTAAGCCTGAGTGCAGTTTCAGCTCAAGCTGGCATGAGCTATTACGAGAAAGAAGATTATTATTTCAAAGATCAGGCTGGAGAAGTGGTTTTGGGCAGAGAGCAATATGGCGAAAAAATATCCAAGGAACAATTTGAAAATCTTGTGCAGGAAAGGATACAACAAACAGGTGGAGACGTAGAAGGCAAAAACAAAGTAGCAGAGGATCTGACTTTTTCAGCTCCTAAATCCGTTAGTTTAGTTGCAGCGTTGGACAAAGATCAGAGAGAGAATATTTTCAAGGCACATCAAGAAGCAGTCCAAAAAACGATGGAATACATTCAACAAAGCGGGATGATCCAGACCAGGGAAAAAGGAAAGCCAGTAAGGGCAGAAAATGTAGTTGCAGTTAGATTTGATCACTTTACATCAAGAAATGGGGATCCTCAGTTACATAGTCATACTCTTATTTTAAATCGAGTTCGAGACACAAATGGAGAGCTCAGAGCCACGTATTTAAGAGAGA
>Ga0256842_1002545_pt1 | contig 12951 bp, 16 predicted proteins | sample 4559240metaG_FD_185973 | JGI IMG/M metagenome (GOLD analysis project Ga0256842, IMG submission 185973) | Hydrothermal vent microbial communities from Guaymas Basin, Mexico - 4559-240 | ecosystem: Environmental > Aquatic > Marine > Hydrothermal vents | place: Mexico: Guaymas Basin | collected...
CGGAGAACTTCTCTTTTATCTTCGTTAATATCTAACTCAATATATTCACTGGCAAGATTTCTAAGTTCTATCTTCAAGTGTTTCAAAGCACTTTGCCAGTTGATATCCTTAACTGCCTTAAATGACAAAAATATCACTGGAAACTGGTGAAAATATTCTTTAATAATGGCTTTTTCTTCCCAAATTTTAAGACCTTCAAATAAATTCTCCCTGCTTCTTAGAGAAAAGAAGTGCTTTAGCATGTTCAAGTTAAGGGTCTTTCCAAACCTTCTTGGTCTTGTTATCAATTTAACCTTCCCCGGAAGATCAATGATGTCTTTTATAAAAAGAGATTTGTCTACATAGTAATAGTTTTTCTTTATCATATCCGGAAATTCGCTGACGCCAATAGGAAGTTTCTTCATCGCGATCACCTCATGGTTGATTATAGCAGATGAGAAATTAAAAGGCTTGAATTTCAGAATATAGAAAAAGGGAGGCAATAGTGCCTCCCTTCAAACTTTGTTGTCCATTTATCGCTTCACCACGGGAACGCCCAACGGCCTCCCCAGCCCCATCCTCTTCTCCATCTCCATCCATATCCACGACCCCAACCTCTGCCGAATCCGAATGGAAGGACGCTGAAGAAAGGTCTTGTCCAGCCATAACCATATCCGTATCTCCATGGTGTGTAAGGTGCGTAGTATGGAGCTGCATATCCATAACCATAGTAATACCTACATGGTCCAAGCCCTCTTCCTCCTACACCAGGACCAAGTCCGAGTGGGCCAGTGCCATCGCCGAGTGGCATAATTCTCACCTCCCAAGCTCTTTTTCTATTTCTCTCAATCTCTCTTCAACAAACCTAAGCTCGTCCTCAAGGTATGTTTTGTAATCAAGCAAAAACTCCCTTTCATCCTCTAAAGTGTATGCTGGAGGATAATATGGTGCATACGGTGTAGGATACCATGGTGCTCCCCAAAACGGTGGTGTTGGTGGCATCATCCACCATGGTGCACCATAGTAACCATAAGGATTGTATCCGTACGGATTATAATAGTTTCCATAATTTCTGCTATTTTGATCATCTGGTGGAACTGGTGGCCTTTCATCAACTGGCATAATCCTCACCTCCCAATCATATCTTGAAGTTGTCTTATTCTATCCTCAACTGCTCGAAGCTGCTCTTCAAGATAAGCTTTGTAGTCTAAAAGCATTTGCAATTCCTCTTCAGGGGTTGATGGAGGTGCGTATGGTCCAGGTGCTCCAGCAAAACCTGGGCCAAAACCAAAACCTCTGCCATATCCACCACCGTAACCCATTCTTCCTCTACCGAATCCAAAACCTCTACCATATCCACCACCTTGCCCGTATCCACCACCGTAACCTCTGCCTCTACCTTTACCGTATCCACCACCTTGTCCGAATCCTCTACCTTGTCCTCTTCCATTTCCCCACATCTTTTCCACCTCCGATAATAATATATACAATTTGTATATATATGTCAAGGCTTAGAATGTGGAGTGCCCTAACTATACTGGTCAATATCTTTCCGTATAGCTGGGGGCTTTCAAATAGTGATTCTTGACATAGTTTGGGAAGCTGATATAATTCTCAACTGCGTGGGGGCGTAGCTCAGCTTGGGAGAGCGCTACCATGGCACGGTAGAGGTCGTGGGTTCAAGTCCCATCGCCTCCACCATTGCATAAAGGTCTTTGATGTGGTACAATAAATTTTGTGGAGCCCCTGTAGTTCAACGGATAGAACGGCGGATTCCTAATCCGCAGATGGAGGTTCGATTCCTCCCAGGGGCACCACGAAGAGCAGGTGGGCCGTTAGCTCAACTGGTAGAGCACCTGATTCTTAATCAGGGGGCTGCAGGTTCGAGTCCTGCACGGCCCACCATTTTTGTTTGAGTTTGATAAAAAAAGTAAGAGGAGACCGCCCGGTTTCCCACCTTCCGCCGAAGAGGTAGGAAGGTTAATATAAAGCGAATATAGTGCTTTGGCCAGTTTTTCTGGCGCTTTTGGTTTAAAATAGCGGGCGGTTGCCCGCTTTTCGCTTTATAATTTAAAAGGAGGAGGGGATAAGTATCGCTGAAAAAGCAGATCTTCCAAGAAATGAGCAAATAAGGGTTCAAAAAGTCAGGGTAGTGGACGAGAATGGGAAACAAATAGGAGTTTTTCCAACGAAGAAGGCTATAGATATGGCGAAAAAGAAAGGTCTTGATCTTGTATTGGTAGCACCTAACGCCAATCCACCCGTTGCAAGGATAATGGATTATGGAAAGTTCAAGTACGAGCAGCAAAAAAAACAAAGAGAAGCGAAGAAAAAACAAAAAAAGCAGCAACAGGTGAAGCAGATGAAGTTCAGGGTTAAGATAGATGAGCATGATTATCAAACGAAGCTAAAGCACATAAGAAGGTTCCTTGAAGATGGTGCAAGGGTCAGGGTGGCCATCATGTTTATAGGAAGAGAAATAGTCTTTACCGACAAGGGTAAGGAGATTTTGGAGAGGGTTGCTCAAGATACGGCCGATATAGCCGAGGTTGAAGCTGCTCCGAAACTTGAGGGAAGAGATATGTGGATGACTTTAAAGCCAAAAAAGAAGAAGGGGGAATGAGTATGGGCAAGAAGAAGATGAAGACCAATAGAAGTGCAGCCAAGAGATTCAGAGTCACGAGAAAAGGAAAAGTCATGAGGGAACACGCTTACGCATGGCATAAAACGGGTAAGAAGAGAAGAAGCGTATTGAGAAGGCTCAAAAGAAAGGGACAGGTTTCCGCAGCTGAGAAAAACAGAGTACTGAAGCTTCTTGGAATGAAATAATAAAGGGAGGTAGATGGAGATGAGAGTAAAAAGAGCAGTCCACGCAAAGAAGAAGAGAAAAAAGGTATTGAAAGCAGCCAAAGGTTACAGAGGAGCCAATTCAAGAAGATATAAGCTTGCAAAGCAGATGTATATAAGAAGTGGGCAATTTGCTTTTGCTGAAAGAAAGAAAAAGAAAAGAAACATGAGAAAGCTTTGGATAATTAGGATAAACGCCGCTGCAAGAATGGAGGGACTCAAATACAACGAACTTATTCATGGACTTAAATTGGCAGGAGTTCAGATAAACAGAAAAATGCTTGCAGATCTTGCAGTAAACGATTTTGATGCATTCAAGAAGTATGTTGAAATTGCAAAGGATGCTTTGGCAGCCAAGGAGGCATAAGAAGGAGGCGACCAAGAATGCCAGAATTCAACGCTAAAGGACCGGACGATCCAAAAAAGAAGGAACTTGAGGAAAGAAGACAACGCTTTTTAGAGGCACAGAAAAGAAAGCAAAGATTGAAGGAAAAGATGGAAAATGTAAAGTATAAAATAACTGTCATGAGTGGTAAAGGTGGTGTTGGAAAGAGCACCGTTTCTGTGAATTTGGCAGTTGCATTGGCGGAAGAAGGATTCAACGTAGGGCTTCTGGATCTTGATCTTCATGGCCCAAATGTGGTAAGAATGCTCGGTTTAAACGATAAATTGAGCGTAGATAGCGGAGAAATACTTCCTGCATATTACGGTACAAACCTAAAAGTTATATCCATGGCTTTCCTCCTTGAAGAGGGTGCTCCCGTTATATGGAGGGGACCCCTTAAAACTACTGCCATAGAGCAATTCTTGGCAGACGTAAGATGGGGAGAACTTGATTTTCTTGTTGTTGATCTTCCCCCGGGAACAGGTGACGAAGCTCTGACTTTGTATCAGTCGACATCGATCGATGGAGCGGTTCTTGTTACAACCCCTCAGGTTGTTGCCCTTGACGATGTCAGAAGGGCGGCGAAGTTCGTTTTAGATATGAGAGATGCTCCTATGAGTGCTAGCAAAAATGTAAAGATACTTGGTGTGATTGAAAACATGGCCTATCTCAGATGTCCGAATGGCGATATAGTTTACATCTTTGGAAAAGGTGGGGGAGAGAGGCTTGCTCAGGAACTTGAAGTTCCCCTTCTTGCAAAAATTCCTATGGATCCAAAGGCCATGGAGATGATGGATAAAGGTATGCCTCCTGTATCCTTCTATAGGAGCACCGAGTTTGAACAGGCCTTTAGAAAGCTTGTTGGAAAGATCTTAGAAGAGCTTAAAGGGGAGAGTTAACATGTATAGAAGTCACACTTGCGGGGAGCTCACCGCAAAGGATGTTGGAAAGAAGGTTATTTTATCTGGCTGGGTGGATAGAATCAGAGATCTTGGCGGTATAAAGTTTATAATCTTGAGAGATAGATATGGAAAAACGCAAATAGTTGTAACACCGGATTCAAAGGCGTATAAAACGGCAGAAAAGCTCAACAGAGAAGATGTTGTAAAAATTAAGGGTAGAGTCGAAAAGCGACCACGAGATACAATTAACCCCAATATGAAAACGGGAGAAATAGAGGTCTTTGTCGATGAGATGGAAGTTCTTTCTGAAGCAAAGCTTCCTCCCTTTTATCCTGGAGACAATGTAAGAGAAGAAGTGCGGCTAAAGTACAGATACCTTGATATAAGAGGTGGCAGGGTATTAAGAAATCTTGAGGTAAGGCATAAAGTAACTCAGGTTGTCAGAAAGTACCTTGATTCCCATAACTTCATTGAGGTGGAAACTCCTTATCTCACAAAGAGCACTCCAGAAGGAGCAAGAGATTTTCTTGTTCCTTCAAGGCTTAAACCTGGCACTTTCTACGCTCTTCCGCAATCCCCACAGCTTTTCAAGCAAATTTTAATGGTTTCTGGTATCGATAGATATTACCAGCTTGCAAGATGCTTCAGGGATGAAGATTTGAGAGCCGATAGACAACCCGAATTCACCCAGATAGATATAGAGATGTCCTTTGTTGAGAGAGAAGATGTAATAAATTTAGTTGAAGGTATGATAGAGCAAGTTTTTAAAGAGGTTCTTGGTGTTGAATTGCCTGAGAAATTTGACAGATTGAGCTACGAAGAGGCTATGGGAAAGTACGGATCCGATAAACCTGACAGAAGATTCGGTATGGAGCTTTACGATCTAACGAACCATTTCAAGGGAACGAATTTCAAGATAGCCAAGAGCGTTATAGATGAAGGAGGATATGCAAAAGGTTTTGTTATAGAAAACTTTGCTGATAAGATGAGCAGAAGACTTGGCGATGAATTTTCAGCTTATATCAGGGATCTTGGACTTGGCGGAGTTGTTTGGTTCTCTATCAAAGGTGGAGAAATAAATTCCCCAACTAAAAAACATTTGCAAAAGGAATATGAAGCGATAAAAGAAGCTTTGAATGCGAAAGATGGAGATGTTGTTATAATATCTTTTCATAAAGATTGGGAAGTTCTAAGCGAAGCTTTGGGAGCTTTGAGGCTTAAGATAGGGAAGGAATACTTCAAAAACAGAATGAAAGGGTTCGATGTCTTGTGGGTTGTAGATTTCCCCTTCCTTGAATGGGATGATGAGGAAGATCGGTGGGTTGCAAGGCACCATCCGTTCACAATGCCGGTTCTGGAAGATCTTGAAAAACACAAAGATGATCCTGGTAAGATAAAAGCCCTTGCTTACGATATAATAATAAATGGCTACGAAGTTGGTGGGGGCAGTATAAGAATTCATAACAGAGAAATCCAAGAAAAGGTCTTTGAATTAATTGGTTTAACTAAGGAAGAAGCTTTAGAGAAATTTGGTTTTTTGCTTGAGGCTTTTGAATATGGGGCTCCACCACACGGAGGAATCGCTCTTGGACTTGACCGTTTAGTTGCTATAATAACAGGTGAGGAATCTATTAGAGAAGTTATTGCATTCCCGAAAACGGCATCGGGTGTTTGTTCTCTTACAGGTGCTCCTTCAAAGGTTGAAAAAAGGCAACTTGAGGAGCTTCACATAAAATTGGAGGTGGGAGAATGACGGATCTTAATATGGAATTTAAAGACATGGGAGGCAAGCTTGTTGTTGTAGTCACAGGTGATATAGATGCTTACCACTCCGCTGATTTCAAGAAAGCGGTTAAGGAAAAAATAGCATCTTACTCTGGATCTACCATAGTTCTTGATCTTTCCAATGTTTCTTATATAGATAGTGCAGGACTTGGAAGTTTGGTGGCAATACTCAAAGATGCAAGAAATGTTGGCAAGAGCTTTGTTCTTTCTTCATTAAAACCAAATGTTAAAAGAATTTTTGAAATGACAAGACTTGATAAAGTCTTTAAGATAGTGGATACGCCGGAGGAGGCATGATATGGAGAAGTTCCATATAGCTATAGATGGACCTGCCGGATCTGGGAAAACAACCGTAGCAAAGCTTGTTGCGGAAAGGCTTGGTTTTGGCTATTTGGATACGGGAGCGATGTACAGGGCGGTTGCCCTGTTTCTTCATGAAAAGGGAATAAAAGAGAATGAGGATGGAAAGATAGATGAGGTCCTTAAAAAAGTGTCTTTCGATTATAAGGATGGGAGACTCTATCTTAATGGGAAAATTGTAGGGGATGAAATCAGAAGTGCAGAAGCTGCTGTTTTAGCTTCGAAATACGCTGCAAATCCTGTTGTTAGGAAACATCTTTCAAGACTTCAGAGAGAGATAGCAGATGATAGGAAGATGGTGGTTGAAGGAAGGGATATAGGAACTGTGGTTCTTCCCGAGGCTGATCTCAAGGTGTTTCTTACAGCTTCTGTTGAAGAAAGAGCAAGAAGGCGTTGGAAGGAGCTTAAAGAAAAAGGAGATAATGTATCTTACGATGAGGTTTTAAAACAGGTGAAAGAAAGGGATGAGAGGGATAGTAAAAGGAAGGTTGCTCCTTTGAAACCTGCAGAAAACGCCGTTGTTATCGATACCACAGGTATTAGTCCAGATGAAGTTGCAAACAAGATTGTTAAAATAGCCGTGGAGAGAATGAGAGAATGAAAGTAAAAAAGGCTAAGGATTTCGGTTTTTGCTTTGGTGTTGAAAGGGCTGTGAACGAGATACTGAAAATTTTGGATAGTGGCAAAGTAGTTGTAACTGATGGTGATATAGTTCATAACAGCAGGGTAATGAATTTTCTTATAGAAAAAGGGCTTGTGATTAATAAGAATTTTGATGATATAGAGGGAGAAGTTTTTGCAATAAGGGCACATGGAGTGGCGCTGGAGAAGTTTAGGAAGATAAAGGAGAAATTTAGAAATATAGCTGATCTAACATGCCCAATAGTTAAATCTTTATTTGAAGAGGCAAAAGAATGCGAGGATATGGGGTATACTGTTGTTGTTTTTGGAAAAGATGGACATGCTGAGATGGAGGCTTTGAAGGGTCATGTGAAAAAACCTGTTATAATAAGAGAACCGATAAAGCTGGACGATACAAGACCTGTGTGTGTTCTTTCCCAGACGACATCTTCCTGGATAGAATATAAGGAATTCATAGCGAAATTGATTTTTATGAATTTTTCAATAAAGGAATTCAAGATTCTGAATACCGTATGTCCAGTTACTGTGGAGAGAGAGTATGAAACGGAGAAATTATCAAAGGAATGTGATTTAATAGTCGTTGTGGGGGGTAAACACAGCGCCAACACCGGAAAGCTTTACAGAATTGCTGAAAAGAATGCAAGCGTTATATGGGTGGAAGATCCAAATGAATTAAGGCGTTACTCTATAGATAATCTTGGTTGTGTTGGTATTGTTAGTGGTACTTCAACTCCAAAAGAAGATGTTGAAAAGGTCTATGAAATATTGAGTAGGAGGGATTAAGATGGAAGGAAGACATGAAGAGATAAGCATGGAAGAAGTTTTAAAGTCAGTTGAAATGGGTGGGGATTCCGTTGGTAGTGTGGTTAAGGGTATTGTTGTTGAAAAAGTTGAAGATGGAATCCTTGTGAATTATGGGGGGAAGTTTGAAGGTTACGTTTCATCAGGAGAATTAGTTAAGTCCCTTGATGATTATGAAAAGGGGAATGAATTGGAGCTTCTTCTTGTAAGGATAGATGAGGATGAGGGAAGAGCTTATCTTTCAGAAAGAAGGCCTCTTTACAGAAAGGTTCTTGATAAGATAAGAGCTATATTTGAAAGCAATGATAAAATCGTTAAGGGAAGGATTGTTGGAGAAGTAAAAGGTGGTTATAGGGTATTGGTTGATGGGGTGGTTGAAGCTTTCTTGCCAGGTTCGCAATCGGCGATAAGAAGAGGGGAAAACCTTCCAAAAGAAGAGCTCGAATTCGAGATAATAACTTTTGACACGAGTAGAAGAAGACCAAACATAGTTTTATCAAGAAGGAAGCTTCTTGACAAGAAGAAAGAAGAGTTTTTCAAAAAATTCAAAGAGGGAGATATCGTTACGGGTGAAGTTTCTTCGATTCAGAATGCGGGAGTCCTTGTAAAGCTTGAAAATGGCGTGGTTGGATTCCTTCCAAGAAGCGAAGTTAGTTATTCTAGAGTTTATTCTCTTAATGATATGTTCGAAAAAGATCAAAAGGTACAACTTAAGATAATAAAGATGGAACCAGAAAGAAAAAGAGTAGTTCTCTCGCTCAAAGCTTTGATGCCAGATCCGTTTAAGGAGTATATTAAGTCTCACAATATAGGAGATGTCGTTAATGGCGAGGTACTCAGGATAAGGAACGATGGATTCACGATGAAGCTATCAGAGGATGTTATAGGTTTTGTCCCGATTGAAGAAATATTCTGGGGAAGAAAAGGAAGAATAAGAGATGTTGTTAGCAGGGGTGAACAAGTAGAAGCTGAGATTGTGGAAATAGATGAGAATAAAAGGAGAATTATTTTAAGCTTTAAAAAAGCTAAGGGAGATCCATGGGACAAGATTGAAGAGAAGTATCCTGAAGGTTCTGTCCATGATGGAAGAGTAGTTAAGGTTCTTCAGACAGGTGTTATAGTTGAACTTGAAGATGGGGTTGCTGGTTTTGTTCCGTTATCTGAACTTTCCTGGAAGTACTTTGAAAAACCAGAAGAAGTTGTGAGGAGAGGAAAAAGGGTAAAGGTCAAGGTTCTTTCAACGGATAAAGAAAACAAAAGAATGAGGCTTTCCATAAAGCAAGCCGAAGAGAATCCATGGGAAAGGGTAGCTATGGAGCTTGATAAAGGAAGCGTGGTTAAAGGAAAGGTGAAAAAGGTAATAAATTCTGGATACATAGTTAGAGTCGATGATTATAATGTAGACGCCTACCTTCCTTCCAGCCATGTTGATGGAGAACTCAAAGAAAACGATGAAGTTGAAGCTGTTGTTCTTAGAATTCTTGATGATAGAAGGATGGGTAAAAAGATGATCTTAAGCATCAAGGATCTTGAAGAGATGAAAGCACTTATGGAATACAAAAAGCAGGTTGAAGGGCAAGAGCCTGCAAAGAGTCTTGGGGAGCTTTTGAAAAAGGAGGAAGGTAATGGCTGAGGTTGTAATAATAGGAAAACCTAATGTAGGGAAATCAACACTTTTTAACAGGCTTATAAGAAAGAGAAAATCAATAGTTGACGATATCCCTGGGGTGACCAGGGATATCGTTCGTGATGTGGTTAAAACGGATAGTGGCTGTTTCAACCTCGTGGACACTGGAGGAGTATTTGAAAAACCTGAAGGAAAAATTGAAGAAGTTGTAAAAGAAAAAGTTTTGTCTACACTTGAGAATGCAGACCTTATTCTTTTTGTTGTTGATGGAAGGAAGGAACCAACAAGTGAGGATTTCCATATAGCAGAAATCATGAGGAAGTTTAAAGACAAAGTTCTATTGGTTGCTGCAAAGGTTGAAAATGATAAAGTTTATCAGCAAGTTCTTCCTGATATCTACACTTTGGGGTTTGGAGAGCCTATCACAGTATCGGCAGAGGAGAAAAGAAACATTGATGTTTTGCTTGATGCTATCTTGGAGAAATTAGCTCAACTTGGTGCTGATCTTGAAACACAAGAGGAAGAAGAGGAAGACTATATAAAAATTGCTCTTGTCGGAAAGCCAAATGCTGGGAAATCTTCTATTTTCAACGCTATAGTAGGAGAAGAGAGGGCAATTGTTACACCAATTCCGGGAACGACAAGAGATACCATAGATGAATTAGTCGAATTTGAAGGTAGAAAATATCTTTTCATAGATACAGCGGGTTTGAGGAGAAAGTCGAGGATAGAAGAAAAAAGCATAGAAAAATTTGGATCTTACAGGAGCGTTGATGCAATAGAAAGAGCAGATGTTGTGATATTGGTGGTAGATGCAACTGAGGGTATAACCCGTCAAGATCAGAGATTGGCAGGCCTTGCTGAAAGAAGAGGTAAAGCAACTATTGTTGTTTACAACAAATGGGATCTTGTCGAGAACAGAAAAGAAAGAGAGCAAGAATTTATAGACCAGTTCTATGAAAAACTCTACTTTGTTGATTACAGTCCTGTCCTTTTCACATCAGCCGTCAAAGGTTGGGGATTGGATAGGCTATTTACAGTTATTAATGAAGTTTATGAGTCTTACACTACTAAGGTTCCGACAAGCAGGATAAACAGAGCGCTTGAAAAGTATCTTTTAATAGCTCCTCCTCCGTCGAGGAAGGGAAAGAAACTCAGAATATACTTTGGGATGCAAGTTGATATAAAACCTCCGACATTTCTTTTCTTTTCCAACAGGCCAGCTGATATACCAGAATCTTACACAAAGTCTTTAAGAAGGATGATAAGAGAAGAAGTTTATCCTTTTGTTGGATCTCCAGTTTTTATAAAGTACAAAAGGAGCAGGAAGTGAAAGGAATTGTTGCCAATAATCTACGGTCCCACTGGCGTTGGAAAAACAGAAATTTTACTTGATATATGTGAAGAAATAAACTGCCAGGTAATTTCGATGGATTCAAGGCAGATATATAGGTACATGGATATCGGAACGGCAAAGCCAACGAAAGAGGAACAGAAAAGGGTAAAGCATCACATGATAGACATAATTAATCCTGATGAATATTACAACGCTTACATGTATAGAAAGGATGTTTTATCACTGTTGGAAAGACTCGGGAAAGAAAATGTAAAAGTAGTTATCGCCGGTGGAACAGGGCTTTATTTGGACGCTTTGGTTAGAGGAATATTTGAAGGTGTACCCGCAGATGAGAATATAAGAAAAGAGTTAAAGAAACTTCATGAGCAAGAACCTGGTATATTAAGAAAGATGCTTGAGGATATAGACCCAGAAGCTGCCAAAAAGATCCATCCTAATGATCTTAAAAGGACGATTAGGGCTTTGGAAGTTTACATGAAGACTGGGAAAAAGATCAGTGAACTTCAAAAGAGTGCCAAGCCTTCTGGAAAATATGAAATAATCATTCTTTGGAGAGAAAGGAAAGAGCTTTACGAGAGGATAAACAAAAGAGCTGAGAAGATGGTTGAGATGGGACTAATTGAAGAAACAAAGAGGCTTTTAGAGATGGGATATGATGAAAACCTAAATTCTATGAAGACCATTGGCTACAAAGAAACTATAGAATATCTTAAAGGCAAATATGATTTTCCCCATTATTTGCATGTTTTAAAGAGGAACACAAGGCATTTTGCTCGCAGGCAGATAATTTGGTCAAGGAGATACAAGGAAGCTTTCAAGATAAATTTAACGCTTGATAAAAATCCAAGAAAAAGACTGAAGGGAAAAATACTTGAGGCATTTACCAAGGAGTGAGTAGTTTTGTGAAAGATATAGTACTTGGGTTCATAATGGGAATAGCTAATCTTCTTCCCGGAATAAGTGGCGGCACGATAATGTTCATTTCTGGAAGGTATGAAAGCATCATAGATGCTATATGGGATTTGATCAGGCTACGGATAAAAAGGTCGGATTTTTGGTTTCTTGCAAGGATAATCTTAGGAGTTGTAATAGCCTTTCTCGGGCTTTCAAAGCTTATAGATTATTTATTTCATCACTTTCCAACGCAGACAATTTCTTTCTTTGTTGGCCTTATAATAGGTGGCCTTCTTCATATGTATGGCGAGATCAAATTTAACTTCAGGGCTGCCCTTTCAATAGCAGCTGGTGCGGGTGTGATGGTTTTGGTTATGCTTTCAAGCGGCGGAAATCTTTCTCCAAATTATTTCAACCTTTTTATTGGAGGTGTCGTCGCAGGAGCTACGATGGTGCTTCCAGGGATAAGTGGTTCATCTATGTTGGTTCTTTTGGGTCTTTACGATGATGCTATCCATGCAGTATCAAATATGGAAGTGTTAAGATTGATTTTTTTAGGTGTTGGCGCCGCCATAGGAATAGCACTTATTTCGTACCTTATGAGCTTTCTTATGAAAAAATTTAAGAATGAGACAATTTCTTTTTTGTATGGACTTACTGTGGTTGGGCTTATCTTTATAGTAAAAGATGGAGTCAGTATATCCTTCGTACTCATTGGTCTTGGAAGCTACTTTGGTTTGAGCAAGATCATTTCATGAAGGTGAAAGTATGAATGTAGGAGTTTTAAGGGTCGATATCAGACTTTTTGACGTTTCATCCTTGAAGGAGAAAAGAAGCATCGTGAAACATCTTTTAAATTTTATTAGAAAAAAGTATAATGTCTCTGCTTCTGAAATAGGTAAGATGGATTCGACGAGGTTCATGGAAATAGGGATAGCAATGGTGTCAAACAATAAGAATGTTATTCACAACACCTTTGAAAATATCATAGATTACATAGAAATAAACGAAGGACTCGAAATAGAGGAGATGGAAAAGGAAATATGGTGAGAGTTTCAGCGCAGATAATAAATTATTTCGATATTCTCCTAACGGAGAGAAGAAAAAGGCATATATTCGCAGTAAGGGACTTCGCTTTGAAACTTGCAGTTATTCACGGTGCAGACCCGATGAGAGTGGAAATTGCCGCGCTTTCTCATGATCTTTTTAGGGATGTTCCGCCGGATAAACTTTTAAAACTTGCGACGCTTTGGAATTTGGCGATTGATGATGAAGAAAAGATTCATCCTGTTCTTTTACATGGGAAGGTGGCAGCAGAGTTTATAAAGAGAAGATTCGGGATAATGGATAAATCTATACTTCTTGCAATTTC
>Ga0256842_1002546_pt1 | contig 12949 bp, 11 predicted proteins | sample 4559240metaG_FD_185973 | JGI IMG/M metagenome (GOLD analysis project Ga0256842, IMG submission 185973) | Hydrothermal vent microbial communities from Guaymas Basin, Mexico - 4559-240 | ecosystem: Environmental > Aquatic > Marine > Hydrothermal vents | place: Mexico: Guaymas Basin | collected...
AATTTCGCTACACCACTGCCTTCATCTATACCATTACTGATACCAACTTGTGGTTCACTACACTTGGTGGTAAATACCTGTGACTGGACTTACACCAGCTAGATTAGTGCCATGCCTGGCACACAACTTAAAATAGTATCTCATATTAAGATACTATTCTTTTTATATTTTATTTAATGTTTCCCAATTAACCGATGTATCAAATTTTTTATCATCATTTTCAACCATTTTTATTAATGCAATATAATCATCTATCATTTTTTCTTTTCCATTATCAATTTCAATTAAAAAACACATTCCAACCACAACGGAATCAAGTTCTTTTACAATATTTTGCATACCAAGTGATGTTCCGCCAAGTCTTAAAAAATCATCAATTACTAAAATGTTAGAATTTTTCCTTATTGAATTTTTTGAAACATACATAGTTTTAACTCTACCTGTAGAACCAGAAGTATAACTAATACCAATTGTAGAACCTTCAGTTAACTTATTTTCATCTCTTACCACAACTAAAGGAACATTTAGAACTTCAGCAGTCATTGTAGCTAAAGGAATTCCCTTTGTCTCAACTGTCAATACATAATCAATATTTTTATCATAATAATACGCTGAAAATATCTTGGCAATTTTTTTTAAATAATTAGGATTATAAAGAATATCCAAAGCATATACCATTCCACCAGGAATCAATCTACTTTTTTCATTTAATTTTGTAGAAATATCTTCTAACAATTCCTTCATTTCATTTTTTTCAAGAAAAGGAATATATTTCACTCCACCGGAAGCTCCAACAATAGTAATAATCTTTCCCATTTGCATTTCATTAATTAAATTCTTAATTATATCAATATCCTCTGATATTGTTGATTTTGCAGAATCAAATTTATCTGTGAAATACTGTAATCTAAAAATCTTATTTGGATTATCCACCAATATCTTTGTAATTATAGCAATTCTTTCTTTTCTTTTAAATCCCATTATTTCTCCAATCCGCACTTATTTTCATTATATGCTAATAATATTCGTTTTTTTGCAAATAATCAAGAATTCTCTTATATTTTTTTGCTTAAATAATTTAAAAATTCATTTTCAGGTACCAATTTCCCTCCTGTAGACCAAACTAAGTGGATTCCATTAACATTATTTTTATCAATTCCAATCAAACCTGCAGTTGCAGAAGGTTCTATTTTTATTTTCTCTTCTATATATAATAATTTTAAATATTTAAATAACTTTTTATCATCGACTGTATAAATCCCATCTAAAATATTTTTCATCATTCTACTAGCAAGTGCAGAAGCTCTACCCACAGCAAGCCCATCTGCTAAAGTAATATTGTCAATGCCTAAATCAGAAACCTGAATTTTATTTCCTAATCCAGTTACCATACTTAAAAGCATACACGGAGAATGAGTTGGTTCAACAAAAAATATTTCTACATTGTCTTCATAAATTAATTTTAATCCATATGCAATTCCACTTGGCCCTCCACCAACTCCACATGGGATGTATACAAAAAGCTTATTTTCTTTTGAAATTTCAATATTATTTTCTTTAAGTTGCTTTTCAAGTCTTAGCCCTGCTACAGCATAACCTAAAAATAAATTTTTAGAATTCTCATCATCAACAAAATAGTTGTTTGGATCTTGCGATGCTTTTTTTCTACCTTCCTTAACTGCATTTGAATAATCGCTTTCATATTCAAATACTTTTGCACCATTTTTTCTTAGCAAATCCTTTTTCCATTTTTTTGCATCCATAGACATATGCACTTCAACATTAAACCCAAGTTTTGTTCCCATTATTCCAATACTTAAACCTAAATTTCCAGTAGAACCCACAGATATGGTATATTTTGAAAAGAAATTTCTTATTTCTTCATCCATAATTTTTTTATAATCATCCTTATAAGAAATTAAATCATTTTTTATTAGTAAATCTTCAGCATGTTTTAAAACCTCATAAATTCCTCCTCTAGCTTTAACCGATCCCGCTATAGAAAGCAAATCATCACGTTTAATATAAAGATCGCCAAGAAAATTTTTATTTAATTCTCTTTTAATATTATCAGCTTTAAAAATTGGTGACTCAATAATTCCATTAAATTCTTCTTCACTGAAAGCAGCTTTCAAATAACTGGCAAATCTTTTCAATCTTTTTTCAGCTTCTACTATTTCATTAATTCCAATTTCAAGATGTAGATTGTCAAATTTCATTTTTTTATCATTTATCCATTTTACTTCTTTTAAATCCATCACATTTTTTAAAATAGGAAATTCATTTACATATTCTTTTTTATTCATTTGCTCCTCCCAATAAACACTTCAAATAGTTAATTTTATTATATAGTTATAATATAATAACTGCAAAATAATTTAGTTAATAAAACTTAAAACAATATATTTACCTTTTCTAGACAAAAATAAATAAAGTATGGTATAATTCTCATGTTATACAAAAGAGATATTCTTTTGATTAAGGAGAGATTTATGATAAACTTTAGCAACATAAAACACGTTCATTTTATCGGAATTGGCGGAATAGGAAATAGCGCAATAGCAGAAATATTAATGAACTTAGGCATAGAAATAACAGGCTCGGATATAAAAGAAAGTAGCATAACTGAAAATTTAAAAAATAAAGGTGCTAAAATATTTATAGGCCATAATAAAAATAATATTTCTAATCCAGATTTAGTTGTTTATTCTTCAGCAATTAGCGAAGATAACGAAGAAAGACTGGAAACAAAAAAATTAGGAATTATGGAAGTGAATAGAGCAGAAATACTCGGAGCACTTATGTCAACATATGACACTTCAATTGCAATCAGCGGAACACATGGGAAAACTACAACCACTTCTATGATTACAAGCATTTTTAACAATCTTAATTTAGATCCTACTTCATTAATAGGAGGAAATTTAGAATCTATCCATGGAAATGTCTTAATAGGAAATAGCAATATTTTCATTACAGAAGCATGTGAATATAAAGAAAATTTTCTTAATTTAAAACCTACATATGGAATAATTCTAAATATCGAAGAAGATCATCTTGATTATTATGATAATCTAGAACACATTATTAATGCTTTTATAAAATTTTCAAAAAACATTAAACCAGATGGTGCTCTAATTGTAAATAATGATGATTATAATACAAAAAGAATTCATCAATATATAGAAACCAAAATTATAACAGTAGGTATAATTCAAGATAGTGATTACCAAGCAAAAAATATAACATTTAATAATTTAGGTTACCCTACTTTTGAAATTTACAATAATTCAGAATTACTTGCTAAATGTACATTAAATGTTCCTGGTATGCATAATATTTATAATGCACTTGCTGCAATTGCACTATCAAACTTTTTTGAAGAAGATTTGAATAGTATTACTAATGAACTCTCTTCATTTAAAGGAGTCCACAGACGTTTTGAAAATATGGGAAAATATAATAATGCTATAATAATCGATGATTACGCGCATCACCCAACTGAAATCAAAGCCACTTTATCAACTGCGAAAAAAATGGATAAAAAAAGAATAGTTGGTGTATTTCAACCACATACCTTTTCAAGAACAAAAGAGTTGTTATCAGAATTTGCAACTTCTTTTTCTGATGCTGACGAAATAATAATTACAGATATTTATGCTGCACGAGAAGATAATATTTATAATATTTCATCAAATGATTTAGTAAATGAAATTAATAAAGAAAAGAAAAATGTTAAATATATTTCAACGTTAGATGAATGTGAAAAATACTTAAAAGATACTATTTCAGATGGAGATTTAGTTATTATGCTTGGTGCCGGAAGCATAAGAACACTAAGTGAAAATTTAATTAAGTAATTAAAAAGCATTAAGTCAATTAAGATTTAATGCTTTTTTAATAAAGAAATTTTGTATTCGTTTTTTTAATTATAAAATAACATATGTAGTTAATAAAAATTAAAGGAAAAATCATTTCCATATTGTAACCTGATAATTCATAACCTAATACAGCACCAGAAATAGGACCACCCGAAAAACCTGTGAACACTGCTGATATACCTAAAATTATGGACATATCTAAACTTGCATATCCTGTTGTTAAAAAAAATATTTTTCCAAGAACAGCCCCAACCATTATTCCAGGTAAAAAAACACCACCATATCCTCCAAAATTATATGATATACCTGTAATAATAATTTTAACAAATAAAAATAAAATCAAAAATTGCACTGTATTATCTGTGGTTAATAATTCCTTAAAACTTTGGAAATGAAGAGTATATATTTCATTCATATGCGAACCAACTAAAAATACAATTATTCCATTTATTACAGAAGTAATAAATGGCCATCTATTTAAAATTTCTTTAGAAAATCCTATTATAGATCTATTATACATTATTGTAACACCAGCTGCTGTTATACCAAATAAAATAATATATAAAATATTAAAATTGACAGCTTCAGCTCCATTAATAAAAGATGTCACAAATATTCTATCATTACCAAATAAACTAATTACTAAATGAGTGGTTCCTACAGTGATTAATGTTAAAAAAATCCTTCTTAAATTCATTTTCTTTATAATAACTTCACCAACAAGTACAACACCTAACAATTTAAGTCCAAAAACACCTGAAATCATTCCAGCAACACCACAACCAATATATGTTTTAATATCATCTTTAGGCAATTTTAATCCAAAACCTAAAAACGAACCTATAGCTCCACCTACATAAATAATTGTACCTTGCTTACCTAGCGAAAACCCAAAACTTAATGAAATTATCGATGCTATAGTTTTAGCTATAACACTCCTATAACTTAGAAATTGATGATCTATATCTGAAATTTCCTCTTCAATTGCAATAATTTCAAAATCGCGATTTCCAGTAATAACATATTTATTAATTAAGCCAAGAATAATTCCTCCAACTATTGGGAAATAATAAATGTTAGAAAAGGAATTATTAACAAACATAATAATATTTATTAAATTTTCAATTAAAAAATTAAAAAGAAATGATACAGCGGCTGTGAGAACACCTATTAAAATCGCATAAAACATTTTACCACCACACCTTTTAATGTATTTGTCACTCGATGTAATTTTCAAATCCCAATCGCCAAAATCCTTCGGCTTTTTTCGCTAGGTCTGTATATATATATTTGTCTACAATTAATGAGCCACTAGTTTTAAACTTTGATATGTGAAATCTATCTATTGAAAAAAGAGTAGTATATACTACTCTTCTATTTCTTCCCTTAAATATATATCTTCAAACATTTTTTCTAATTCTTCTGGATTATGAATATAAAGTCCATGTCCGTCAGTTCCAACCCTTCCAGGTATTCTATAAGTTTTCAAATCTTTTGTTTTAAAATTTGAAGCTTTTGTTGCAAGATTTATTATATCTCCAGCTGACATATCAGTTCTTATATAGTTTAAACTAGTTTTTACAACTTTCGGCAATTTAAGCCCAATAGCTTTACTTACTACTTTTTTAACAAAATCTTGCTGCCTTTTTATCCTATCTAAATCACCGCGGCCTTCTTCACCATTATTTTTTCTCCATCTAAGATACTCAACAGATTGTTTTCCATTAAGAACTTGTTCACCTTTTTCAAAGTGAATATGAAGTTCAGGTTCAGCCCATTCATCATCATAATTCATATCGAAAGGAACATTTACTTTAATGCCTCCCATTACATCAATTATTGCAGCTACACCGTTATAATTCACTTTAACATAACTATCAATTGGTACGTTTAAAAATTCACCTAGGAAATATTTCATCCCTTTAGAGCCACCTAAATCTTTAAAGCCATAAACTGCATTAATTTTGTTTTGTCCTGGTGCATCAAATCCTTCAATTTTATGATAAGTATCTCTTGGTATTGATATCAAATCCGCAATATCTTTATCAGGATCATAACTTAATAGAAAGATAGTATCTGCTCTTCCGCCATCTGTTCCAAAAACTAAAATATTCACTCTATTTGATTCTTCAATTAGTTTTTCTAATTTTGTTTTTTCAGCAATCACTGGTTTTTCAGGAACTTTTTCGGTCTTATCTGGGTCATTATTCTCTTGCATATCCAACCCAATAACCTTTACATCTGTTAAATCTTCAGAATTATCAACATAATACTTATTAAAAGCATACATGCCGGATCCAAACATCAAAACAAATGACAAAACTGCTACTAAAAATATTTTCAAATATATATTCATATTACTCCTTCATCTTCATCTTCTCAAACTGTATTCTATCATAATATGAAATTTTTTCAAATTACAAATTTATTACATATTTCTAAAAATGGCTTCAATTAAAAATGATATAACTATCATAACAATACCAGCTAATGCTGGTGCCCATCCTTCATCTCCAAGAATTTTTCTTTCGTTTTTAGGTTTTTCTTTATTTTTTTCTTGCATTTTGCCACTAAAAAAATCCATTCTATCTTGTGGAACACCTATGAAATTTATCCCCGCATATGCAATAAACATAATTCCTGGAATTAATATAAAAATATAAACACCTTTATATATAGGCCATTTTAAAATAAATGAAAACAACCCACCTAAAATACCAGCTATAATAGTAATTTTTAACATAATAAATAACATTTTTTTAATCTCATTAAACATTCTATCTAAACTCCTTTTCGCAAATCATTAATAATACTATATTTCAACCTTATTAAATAATAATAGATATCCCAAAAGAATCGTTCCAACTACAACGAATGAATCTGCAACATTAAAAATAGCAAAATGAATTAATGTAAAATTAAAAAAATCAATTACATAATCAAGTCTTATTCTATCTATCAAATTTCCAATGCCACCAGCTAAAATAAATGCTAATGATATTTTAAAAAGTATCTGCCCTTTTTTTCTAGTAAGTCTAAATAGATAAAACACTAAAAATAACATAACAATAATTGTTATTGATTTTAAAAATATTTGATTTCCTCTAAAAATGCTAAAAGCAGCTCCTGTGTTACGCGCATACGTTAAATGAAAAACGCCATTAATAAGTTTATATGATTCTTTACCATACAATAACATTTCCGCATAATATTTACTTAATTGATCAATTACTATAATACCAATTACTAATATAAAATAAATCATTTTTCCTCCAACTATTGTAACGGCGAAACAAATCTTCCAACCGATTCAAGAAATTTTTCTTTTAGTCCTCTATTCAAATGTTCTTCCAAAATTATCTCTTTGGAATGTTTTAAATCCCTTAGAAAATTCTTTTCTAAAATTTTTACAACATTTTCGTCATATATAAAAGCATTTACTTCATAATTTATTTCCAAACTCCTATAATCTAAATTTGCAGTTCCAACACTTGCAGTAATTGAATCAACAAGTAAAATTTTTGAATGAATAAATCCTTTTTCATAAGTATATATCTTTACTCCAGCTTTTAATAAATCTTCTATATTATCGCGACTTGCCCAATACACAAAAAAATGATCAGGTTTATTTGGAATAATAATTCTAACATCAACACCACTTAAAGCAGCAATAATCAAACCCATTCTTAATGATTCTTCTGGAACAAGGTACGGTGTATTTATCCATAATCTTTTTTTTGCTTTTGAAACCATCATATAATAGGCTTTCATAATACATTGCCACTCTGAATCAGGGCCACTTGAAACAATTTGAACTAATGATTTACCTACAATTTCTCTTGTTTGAGGGTAATATTTATTATCACTAATACTTTCACCCGATACAATTTCCCAATCTCTTAAAAATACCGATTGCAAATTACGAACAGCATCACCAATTACTTTAAGATGAGTATCTCGCCAAAATCCTAATACAGAGTTTTTACCTAAATATTCATCACCAATATTTAAACCACCAACAAATCCGATTTTTCCATCAATAACAATTATTTTACGGTGATTTCTATAATTTAAATTTCTTGAAAGAACCGGAAACATAACAGGGGAAAAAGGTTTTACTTCAATACCTGCATTTAGTAAATCATTAATATATTTTTTCCCGATTTTCCAACAACCTACACTATCATAAATAACTCTTACTTCAATACCTTCTTTTGCTTTTTTTATTAATGCTTTTTTAAATTCATTTCCAATATTATCATTTTTTATAATGAAAAATTCAAAATGAACGCTCTCTTTTGCTTCCTTTATATCTTTAAGCATCCTAAAATATGTATTATTGCCATTTGCTAATACTTCAATATTATTATTTACACTAAAAGGTGAATTAGCATTATTTAAAAGTAATTTAACTAAATATTTATTTAAATACTCCGTTTTCTCATTTTTTATTGTCGGTAGATATTCAACAAATTCTTTCTGAATTTCCGCTCTTTTATTTTTTTTAAATCCATCGCTTAATATATTAATTTTTCTAAATTTTTTACCAATATTTCTGCCTAGTAAAATATAAAGTACAAATCCTACAGCTGGTAATAATGTTAATACTAATAACCATGCTACTGTTGTAGACGGGTCTTTACTTTCAAAAAAAATAATTACGCAAATAAAGAATAGATATAATACAAAAAAACCATCAACAAATTTTTTAAGCGTTAAAAATAAAACTGTTTCCCATACTTCCAAATGATATACAAATACTAGAAAATGTAAAAAAATAACAGCTGAAATAATAAGCGTTAAAAAAATACTTATACTTTTTATACTTTTTTCATTCTTTTTAATAAATTTAATGATTTTCATATAGATAGCTCCCATTAAATAAAACAAAAAATTACAACGAGCGGCTCGTGAACTTTAAACAAAAACATATGTATAGCCCTAGCGTAAAAAGCCGAATGATTTTTAAGACAAAGATTGCTCCAATTTAACAAAAAAAGTAAATTATTCTGTAAACACTCTCGGATTTTTACTCCATTTTAAAAGCAATAATTCTTCTTCTTTAGTAATATAATTTTTATCAATTGCAAATCCTAAAATCTCTTTATAGTCTATCAATGTTTCAAATAACATATCTGATTCCTTAAATCTTTCATACATTGATTCAAAATTATAATTAAATATGCCATAAACTTTTTTAACTATTAATCCTTCTTCTCTAAGTGCATCTACTGCTTCTAAAGAACTTTTACCAGTAGAAATTAAATCTTCAATTAATACAACAGTATTGCCTGATTCACAATAACCTTCAATTTGATTTTTTCTACCATGTTTTTTCTTTTCACCTCTAACATAAATCATTGGTTTATTTAATTTCTGTGCTATCCAAGCACCGTGAGGTATACCCGCAGTTGCTGTAGCAGCAATTACATCTACATCAGGATATTCTAATTCAATTTTCTTCGCAATTTCAGTAGCAATTAAATCCCTTATTTCAGGATAACTAATAGTAAGTCTATTATCACAATAAATTGGTGATTTAATTCCCGAAACCCAAGTAAATAAATCATCAATATTTCTTAGTTTAATAGCTTCAATTTCAAGTAAAGCATTTGCCAATTCTTTTTTCATAAATTTTAGACTCCTTTTTAAACTATTTTAAAGCATCCCATGTATAATTATTGCCAGGTGACCACAAAATATATTCGTCAACACCTAAATCTTTTAAAGCATCAATTTGAGCTTTAACTTCATTAACTCCGTAATAAATATGTCCTGGAACCCAACCGGCTGTAAAGTCTTGAATCCATGGCCTTAAAGTAGCTGCATTTTTTACATTTTTATTTCTATTAATAGCATCAATAGTTGATTCATATATTGTTTTATATGGATTTGCATCAGGTACAGCTAAACCAAAAATACCAGAACCATAATGACTTGGATACATCATTGGGCATGAATAATCAATAGTTGTAACTAACGCTTCCCAATGTTGTCCTATACCTTCATCACTTATTGAAGAAGCAGCCCATCCAAAAATATCAGCTGATAAATATGCTTCTTTCTTTGAAATTTCATTATAAGCTTTAACCAAAAAATTATGAATAGCTTCTGATTTGTTTTCATCAAGGTTATTTTTCATATCAAGTTTCTTTTTAAGTGATGAACTAAGAGCAGGAAATCTAACATAATCAAATTGAATTTCATTAAAACCATAGTCTATTGCTTCTTTTGCGACTTCAATATTATAATCCCATAAATCTCTATCATAAGCTGAAGCCCATGCAACGCCATTACCATTTTTATATACTGTATGCGTTCCATTATATGTAATTGATTTATCTGGATTTTGAATTGCATACTGAGGTGATTTAAAAGTAACAATTCTAGCAATAGCATAAATATTATTATCTTTAAGCTTTTTTAAAATTCCAGTAAGATCTTTAGTATAAATACGAGTATTTGCTTTCGGATTATATTTTTCAGCAGCTTCAGATTTAAATATTAATGCTCCTGAATCATTTTTAACATCTATCACAAACGCATTTATATCAGTTTGATTTGCCATTTTTATCAAATTATCTAATTTTCTTTCATCTGAAACAGTATTCATAGTTAAATAAATTCCTTTTACTTTTACTCTTGGATTATTTTTATAATCATTTGTTGGAATTTCCATTTCATAATCAATCCCTGAATATTGTCTTCTAATAAAATCAGTATAATTTTTATTTAATTTATCCATTTTAACATAACCCATTACTTCAGAATAATAATCATCTTTTGCAATACAAATACCTGACTCTTCATTAACATTTTCAATATAAACAGAATCTCTAGAATTCATTTCTTTTAATTTTTCTGTTAAATTTTCATCTTTATATATAGAAGTATTATCTCTTTTTATATAGTAAGTATTTTCAGAAATTTTAATTTCACGCTCTATTTCAGCTAAAATTCTATAATTTTCTCTTTTAATTTGATTTAAATTTTCTCTTTCTTTTTCCATATCAAATCTATATACTTCTTCTTTTTCAATAATCTGAACGATTTCATCTTTCTCTTCAATTTGATTTTTTTCATCATTTGATACTTGCTTATCACAACTTGACATTAAAAGCATAGCAATCAAAATAATTGCTATGCTTGAATACTTTTTAATCATCCATTCACCTCATGCTAATAATTAATATACCCCGGTACAAAAGATCCATTTGGAAAGTTAAATTTATCAATATCTACAGAATCATCCATTTCATTCCATTCTGTTTTAATCCCATTATTTCTTAAAGATTCTTCCAGATAGAATCTTAGAATTCCTGCTTCAATTTTAGAAATTTTATCATCATCAACGAATACAATAAATATCTTGCCTTCATGCATTAACACACGCCACATTTGTTTATTTATTATTGTAGGAGCAAAATGAATTTCTTGAAAAACTTTTCTCAATCCAGAATTCTCCAACTCATCAACTTTAATCTTTCTCCCAAATATCTCTTTGTAAACAAATTCTCTTACATTTAATTTATAAACAATATCTCTTTCAATTTTCATATCCATTGAGTCAGAATATCCCATATCAGTTAATTGCTTAACGCTATTTCTATATCTGTTTTTTAGTAATTTTGCAATATTATTTTCTTTTCTTGCATAACCAATTCCAATTAAAGTAATTAAATAACCATCTTCTTGAAATTGAAATTTACCATATAATTCTTGATCATGATCATCTATCTTCAACCATGACGCATCAATATCATTTTTTATTAAATTAAAAATAATATGCTCACCTAAATACCCAGTTTTTTCATACCCTTTTTTTGTATCTTTTGTCACAAACGCTAAGTACTGTGGAGCTTCAATTATCTTACCATACTTATGCTTAAACTCCAATAAATTTTTATACACTTCTTTACCATTTTTTAAATAATTAATAACAATATCTTCACCAAAAATGTCAATTGCCTCCTGAAGTATATTTTCAATTTTTATCTCGTCCTCTTTTAATATTTCCTTATTTCTAAAGCTTAATACATACCCTCTTTTTTTCACTAAATTTATATATGCCATAATGCACCTCCTATATTCTTATCGTTACCCAAATCTAAAATAAACAAACATAATACCTTTTCTTTTATTTTTAATGTAAACAAATAGCTGCGGTAGTTGACAAACAACTCAACTCAACACAGCAAACCCACATTAATATATAAAAAATGAGTTTAATCATCATGCATGAAAACATGGTGATTAAACTCACTTAATAAATCAATACTTACTTCACAATACTTTTGCTTTTACACAAATTATGTTACGGCCTCCGTTTACCATTATTTTCAATAAATTGTTTTAACTCTTTTACATTATCAGTAATAATATTATCAACATCATATTGCAATATATTCTCCATACTTTCTGCTGTATTTATAGTCCAAACATGAACTTCTCTATTATTATTATGCGCATCAACAATAAATTTTTTATTAATAAGCGTTTCTTCTACACTGTAGAAATCAATATTAAGCTTACTCAAATCACCTATAGCAATATACATCATATAGCCAGTTTTTATTTCAGATTCATATTTTTCAATTTCTTCAAGTACTTCATAATCAAGGGATGTAACCACACAAGTATCAATGATTCCATTTTCTTTTATTACCCTTACAACTTCATGTGCTATATTTTTATTATGCTTATCTGTTTTTATTTCAATATTTAAATTGATTTTATCTTTTGAATAATCGATTACTTCATCAAGAGTAGGAATTTTCTCACCAATATATTCATCACTAAACCATGATCCGGCATCCAATTCTTTTATTTCATTTAAATTTAACTCCCACGGACTTTTATCTACTCCAGTTGTTCTTTTAAAGCTTTTATCATGTAAAAGAATTAATTTTAAATCTTTGGTTTCTTGAATATCAATTTCCGCAAAATCTGCTCCGTTATTTATTGCTTCTTCAATAGCTGCTAAAGTATTTTCGGGCGAATTAATAGTGTCGCCTCTATGCGAAGTAATTTCTACATCATATTCTACATCATCTATTTTATCAATAAAA
>Ga0256842_1002547_pt1 | contig 12947 bp, 9 predicted proteins | sample 4559240metaG_FD_185973 | JGI IMG/M metagenome (GOLD analysis project Ga0256842, IMG submission 185973) | Hydrothermal vent microbial communities from Guaymas Basin, Mexico - 4559-240 | ecosystem: Environmental > Aquatic > Marine > Hydrothermal vents | place: Mexico: Guaymas Basin | collected...
GATTCGGTAAAATCGGCGCTCCGGAAGCGGTAAACTATTTTCAAAAATCACAACATTTATGGCCGTATCAAATTGATGCATATTATACAAGCACAACATTTATATAAGTCGTTGATATTAAAAGCATAATTTTCTTATTGGAAATAGTTTGTGCAGGTTTTAGGTATTGTTCTTTTCTTTTTCCTCCCCCTGGCTTAATGCAGGCAAATAGATATTAAAGGTTGTTCCCTTTTTTTCCTTGCTTTTTACAGTAATAATCCCTTTATGACTGGTTATTGTTTTATAGGTTAATGTCAGTCCCAGCCCTGTACCCTTTCCTGATTGCTTGGTTGTGAAAAATGGCTCAAATATGCGGTTCATTGTTTCTGGCGAGATGCCTGATCCTGTGTCCCTTATGGATATCTTGACATATTTTCCGCCGCTAAGGCCAAAGGGAAAGCAAAAGTCATCTGTTAGCCATGTGTCCTCTGTCTTTATAAATATTTCACCTCCACCATCCATTGCCTGCCATGCATTGACATATAGGTTAATAAGGGCATGTTCTATGTGACCTGGATCGGCATTTATAAGTGGAATATCCTTTTGAAGGTCCTTGTGGATTGTTACTTCTTTTTTACTTGTGGCAAAAATAACGCTGCTTTTTTCAACTATCTCGTTTATATCAATAGGCCTTGGACTGGATTTTTCTTTCCTCGCAAAATTAAGAAGTTGCCTGGTGAACTTACTTGCACTTTTCACGCTTTTTTGTATCTCAATTATATCTTTGTTTAAGGGGGTATCCTTGCCGGCCTTAAGAAGCATTATGGAGATATGTCCCTGGATTTCCATAAGGATATTGTTGAAATCGTGGGCGATTCCTCCTGCAAGGGTGCCTATTGCCTCCATTTTTTGGGCATGTATGAGCTGTTCTTCAAGGGCCTTTTTTTCTTCAAGCATTTTGACTTGTTCCGTAATATCCAATAGAAACGCTACCGTCATGTTTGTTCCATCGGAGGTTTTATAGCGGTTTGCCCTTATTTTAATCCGCTTTTTTTCACCCTTTTTGGTTACAATGGTATATTCGTCAGACGGAGAAATGTTGTGTTTATCATGGTTGATCAGGTGGTCAATGTCTGGGATCAGGTTTTTGTCTGTCAGGTATTGCCTGAAATCAGTCTCCTGAAGTTCATCTGGTGAATATCCCATTATTTGAGGAACAACCTTGTTTGTATATTGAATCCTGAAATTATCATCAATAAGCATAATTCCGTCGTTTGAATTTTCCACAACCATTCGATACCGTTTTTCACTCTTTTTTAAGGCCTTTTCTGCCTTAATCCGCATGGTTATATCTCGTGCAACATTGAGAAAGACCTCTTCTCCTCTGTAAACAATGGGCCTTGAAACTACTTCAACAGGAAAGGATGAACCGTCTTTTCTGAGCATGGAAGTTTCCATTGTGATTTTATTCCTGACAGAATTTTTTGGGGGAGTTTCATTGTGCTTAAGGATCTGTATGCAATCCTGGGCAGGCATGATGGAATGTATGTTCATGCCTATAAATTCCCTGTGGGTAATGCCAAGCTGTGATGATGCGGCTTCATTTGCCTCAATAATCACCCCCTCCTTGTTAAAGATATAGACCGCATCATCCACATTTTCCAGAAGTTCTCTGTAACGGGACTGTTCCTCACTCTCTTTGAGTTTTGAAAGCATGAAATTGAAGGTTTTGGATAGCTGTTCAAATTCTGCAAATGACATTGTTTCAGTATCAAAGAAGATATCACGGTTTCCTCGAGATATTGTAATGGCTTTCTGAGTGATCTGTTTTAACGGTTTTACCATGAGGTTACTCAGGAATAGGGCAAAGATGGTGGCAGAAAGTAGAACGAGGAGAGAAAACATGAACATCAGGCCGGCAATTTTTTTCTTTTCCTGTATAAGATTTTTTTTGGATGACAGAAGATACAGGTTTTTGATTCCAGGAATTACAGATAAGATATAGTCGGTTTTGTCAGTAAGGGATGGAAGGTGATTCGAGTGTGTTGAAAGGTTGTAATCGGCTGGAATTTTTTTCCCGTTATTCAGGTTAAAAAGACTGTTCCCGTTTAACGCAACGATGTATCCGTTTGTAGCCTTATGGATGGTTTTTAACAGTTTTTTGTCTTCTGTGATATCGTATAGACACCCCCCTGTCCCCATCAACCGGTCTCCGTTTTTTATCGGCGCTGAAAACCACCATATGAGTTTTGTCCTGTTGCCGATTGTGACGGATTTACCATGGGGGTTATTACGGACAGCAAAGTTTATAATGCCTTGAGATAATCCGGTATATGATTCTGGACACAGCGGGCTGTACAGATTTTTTTGCACAAAGTAAAAAGCCCCGTTTCTTGGCGGATAGGCTGTTTTTATCCTTTCTGTAAGCTTGTTTTTTGCGTTGAGCAGTAATGTGACACGGATGATATTATCATTGACAATGGATTTAATGTTGTTTTTGATCTGCATGAAACGGCTATCTATAAGATTTTCTGCCTGGTCCTGTTTGATGCGCAGGTCTTCTTTAAATTTTGTCTCTGCCTGTTTACTCAGGTAGAGGTATAGACTGATCAGGAGAATGCCGGCAGAAATGATTGAAAGAAAAACAAAGGTTGTTGCAAGACGTGTGGAAAATTTTTTACGAACATTGTTTTTCACTGCCTGTCTCCTGTTTTCGGGCAGAAAGATGGAAATTTGATAACGCCTGGATCTTAGTTATGGATAGGTGCTGGCGAGGTTCCAATCCATAAATGAGGTGTTTTTTTACAGGGTCAAGAAAATCAAGTGATTCCGCAGATTGACGTCGAGATTGTGAAAGATAGCCATTTATAGATAGGAACCGGTTAACCGGTCAGACAGAACCATAAGATCTTTTTCTACCTGGTTATCAGTGCCTATTTCATTAAAGGGGATAGCGTATTCCCTTCCTGATCTGACGGCAGGCATAAGCCTTGATGTTCCGGCTTTTATGTATTTGGCTACATTGTAGGCCATCCTTTGGGCCAGGGTAATATCCTGGTTGTTTGGTGTTGCTCCCCTTATATCCCTTGAAAAAGGTTCGCATACCACCTTTCTTTTAATCTTGATCCCTGTTTCCAACAGTTCTTTATAGAAATATTCTGCGGCATTATCCTTTATATTTTTTGTCTTCCTTTCTTCTTTTTTGTAACCTTCGGCTACCACAATAACGGCCTCATCTTTTTTATTCAGGGCCTCAACTATCTTTTTGTGGTCTATCTTGCTGTTGGGTAGAACGGCAAGATGCGCGCGGGCGCCAATACATGAATGCAGGGCATGAAATCCACTGCTGGCACCCATCATTTCTATAATATAAGTCCTTTTGTGTGTCCTGGCATCGGCCATGTAACACCTGATCTTTTCTGCACCCATCTCTATCCCTGTGTTTTCTCCAATACATTCAGTGTTGGCCACATCACTGTCTATTGTAACGGGAATGAAAAAGATCTGTATTGAGGTTGGCAGCATTTCACATAATGCATGCAGTCCTTTGAATGTTCCATTCCCACCTATTGCTATTACCCCTTTTACCTGTTTCCTTTTTATAAAGTCAGCGGCCTTTTTTTGGTTTTCCCTCTTTATAAAGTCAGGATATCTTTCTGAGCGCATTTGAGCACCGGGCCACTCGGATAGGGGTGCTGCATGATATACGCCTGGAATATGGTCCAGTGACTTAAATATCTCGGGATCATAAACAAGACGCAGAAGATCCTCATCCTTACCGCTTACCAGGGATTTAAATCCTTCGCGGGCGGCAAAAACCTCTCTTCCCATACTCTCAAGATGGTAGGTAATAAATGCCGTAACAGGGTTATAGCCTGGTGCGCAGCCACCATCCTGTATTAAAAGCACGTCTATTTCTTCAAACATCCTTTTTGTTTCAATTTCAACCTTTCTGATTTGAGCAATGATCCTTTCTGCTACCTTGACTTTTGCTATCAGTTCATCAGGGTCAACAGGTTTAGGCAGGTAGTCATCTGCTCCCTCATTCATGCATCTGATCTTGTCTTCCTTGGTATTTCGGGAACTGACGACAATAAAGTATATATCTGACATGTTAATGTTGGGGTCAGCCTTTAAGCTGTGACATAACTCGAAACCATCCATTTCCGGCATCATAAGGTCCGATATAACGATGTCAGGCTGGGTTTTTTTGATAATCTCCAGTGCCTTTTTGCCGTTTTCTGCCTCGTCTATCTTTAATTCTGGTTGGGTTTGCAGAAATTTTGTAAAGAGCTTTCTTGTGGATATGTCATCGTCAACAATAAGTACCCTGAATTTTTTGTGCATATCTTTTCTCCTAAGTGTTTTTGCCAAGTTCTATAGATCTTTGATAGGCGGCCTTGATGGCCCTGTTTGTCATTTCACACAGGCCCTCGTTAAATACCGCCAGACCGGAGGCGGTTGTTCCTCCTGGAGACGTTACCATTTCTCTTAACCTCGACAGGCTGTGTTCAGATTCCTTTGCCAGGCAACTTGCCCCAAGGAAGGTTTGAACAACAAGTTTGGTAGCCTTTTTGCTGTCCAGGCCTATTGCCTCTGCTGCATCAACCATACATTCCATCATTTTGAAGACATAGCCTGGTCCGCTTCCTGAAACAGCTGTTATGGCATCCATCATCTTTTCTTCCACCTCTACTGTTTCGCCTACAGCCATAAAAATGGATATTGCCTCGGCCATGTCTTCGTCTGTTGCGGCCTTTCCTTTGGCAAGAGCGCTCATTCCTTTTTGTACAAGGGCTGGCGTGTTGGGCATGACCCGTATCATGGGGACATTTTTTCCAAGGATGGAAGATATTTTTGCAAGAGGAATGCCAGCAGCAATAGAGATTATCAGGTGTTTATCGTGGACATTGTCTTTGATTTCATTCAAAAGATCTGTTATATTCTGTGGCTTGACAGCAATTACTATGGTGTTGCTTTCACTGACAAGTTCCCTGTTGGAAAGGGGAGTTATACCGAAGGCCTTTTGCAGGTTTTTGATGGCCTTTGGCCTTATATCTGATGCCAGTATCTGTTCCGGTATGTACCTGTTACTTTTGATTATGCCCTTAATTAAGGCAGATGCCATATTGCCTGCACCTATGAAACCGATCTTTCGTTCTTTTGCCATGTGATTTTCTCCATAGAAAAACAGATGGCGTCGTAAAAAGTCTCCATATACTGTGAGCCTTTGGTCATACGTTTGACATATTATCTGTATGCCTTCACGCATGACCAAACGCTATGTCTTGTATATGAAGATTTTTACTTGGCCATCAACTCGACTTTTTATAGGTTTATCATACTTAAAAGCCAGATTATATTTTCACGGTAAAGAGAATACAATATCTTGATTTTTTCTTTTCCTCTGTTAATATTATCAAATCTGTCAGATGAATTTCTCTTTACAGGTTCGCCCTGTTTATATCCTATATGCCCATGATGGGTCTGGTTTGCTGTCTTTCAGGATCTTGTTATTGTAACCCATAAGCATTTCTGATCGCAATGCCTATTTTGGGCAGTTTTTGGCCATACCCCATAATTTTTACAGCAATGAATGCAAAAGATATCAAAAAAAGAGGTATTGGGCACAGGCAAAGGCTGAGAGAAAAATTTATAGATGGGGGGTTGGACAGATTTTCTGATGAAGAGGTGATAGAGTTTCTCCTGACTCTTGGCACTCCAAGAGGCGATCAAAAGATGCCGGCACGTGAAGCCTTGAAAAAATTTGGCAGCCTGTCCGGTGTGCTTTCAGCATCCTTTGATAACCTGATTACCATAAAAGGGATAGGGCCGAAAAATGTACTGTACCTTAAGATGATTCATCAGATTGTGGGCAGATATCTCAAGGACAGGGCACAAAACGCCGTTTTTGGTTCCTCAAAGGCCGTGTTTGATTATCTTTTTCATTCCATGCGTGATCTGAAGAGAGAAATCTTCAGGGTGTTGCTTTTAAACCGTAAAAATGAGCTGATACTGGACAAGGATCTCTTTTTGGGAAGTCTTTCAGAAAGCGCTGTCTATCCGAGAGAGGTAATGACCCTTGCCCTTGAGCATAATGCCGCAGGGATGGTCTTTGTCCATAACCATCCTTCAGGTGATCCGGCTCCTTCACCACAAGACCACAGGATAACCAGGTCTCTTGTCTGGGCCGCCGCTCTTTTGATGATACAGGTGGTGGATCATATTATAATTGGACACAATAGATATTACAGTTTTGCAGATCACGGTCTTATTGTTCAGTTTAAAAAGGAGTTTGATCAGAATATGTCTGCCATTTGATGTTGATACATAAAAAAGACAGATAATCCCATACCTCACAACCGGACTGTGTTTTTATGTATGTGAGTGCTTGGGATATTATGAACCCATTCCTGTGCCCGAACCGGATGTCTGGGATACGTTCCGGATGGCAACCCATATGGAGGGTATGCATATTAAGGTATAGGTGAGATGTTACCTGCCTATGTGTTGCCTGTGGACATATGTGTAAAAAGACCGTTTACGCGGGAAAGCTGTTCAGTATTTCAATGCGAAAGTGGCGGAATTGGTAGACGCGCTGGACTTAGGATCCAGTGGAGTGATCCGTGGGGGTTCAAATCCCCCCTTTCGCACCAATTGCGAGGTTTCAGATTTTTGAAAAAGCCCTCCCTTTAAAATCCCCTTATTTTCCTTTCCTGTCTTCTGTTCCTGTTATGAGATCTTTGTACCTTGTATGTTATATCCAGGACTTAGGTTATATGCTTTTTGGTCGTTATAGCGTGTGATTACGCGAAATGATCATAATTTCCTACATACGATGTCTGCAAAACCATACATATATCCCTGCCTGTTCACTCTTTTTTTCTTTAAATATCCTTACTGTTTTTATTGTGTGATGTAACCATGGTAGCCTAAGCTTAGCTTTGTTCCACGGCTTTTAGCCGGTGCGTCTTTGAGCGGTTATATGCCGTCTGTCAATCAGTTGTGGGCTTGCAGAACCTGCGTCTGTTCTCAATCTTGGCTGGGGTTTGAATGGCCGATTTTGCAGTTTAACCCTGCTGTGATTATGTAAAAATATTATACAGATATCTTTGGCATGCAAAATGCAACCTTTGTGACATGATTGGCTTTACAATATTACGCACATTTCCATAAGCATACGGCGAGGTTATGAACAGTGGCCTTTTTTGGGTGAACGCTCAATGATGGCTTTTCGCTGTGGCAGGTGGTAATTCGATTTGAAAATAGGTTATGCAGGTTTTAGGTACTACCTGAATTCTGCAAGCGTCGAGTTTGCCGAAGATGCAAGGCGGCAAGGGTGCAGACGTACTATGATACTTCAAGTCCTTGCCAACACCGCAGATTCGGTAAAATCGACGCTCCGGAAGCGGTAAACTATTTTCAAAAATCATAACCTTTATGGCCGCGTCAAATTGATGAGTGACAAGCACAATATTTCTATAATTCGTTGATATTAAAACTATAAATTCCTTTTTGAAAATAGGTTATGCAGGTTTTAGGTACTATGGATTGCACATTGTCTTTGCCAAATTTAAAGATCTGGTTTAATGACAGGCAGGTATTTACTTTTTTATTGTTCTTACTTGTGCTCACTTTGTCTTTTGTTTTCCCTCCTGTTTGTAACGCAGGTAGCGTTACATTGGTATGGCAACCTAATTCCCAGGGTAACCAGCCAAAAGGTTACAGGGTTTATTATGGTAACAAGAGCAGAAGTTATTCAAAAGTTATTGATGCAATGAATAATACTTCCTGCCAGTTGTCGGGATTGCAGCCAGGTACCTACTATGCAGCTATAACTGCCTATAATGACCTTGGTGAAAGTGCCTATTCTGAGGAGGCAAGCTTTGTTGTTGATGATGCTTCCAGTTATTCGTCTTTCATTGAGGTTGGAGATGTTACCATTAACCATGTATGGAAAAAGGTATATTTCAAAAATGTTTTTAATGATCCTGTAGTTGTTGCACAATGTCCCAGTTATAATGGTCCTGATCCCATGGTAATCAGGATCAGGAATATAGATAAAAGCGGATTTGAAATCAGGGGACAGGAGTGGGACTACGAAGATCAATCCCATACAGAGGAAACGGCAGGTTATGTTGTTGTTGAAAAGGGTGAATATCTCCTTCCGGATGGAACCATGTTAAAGGCAGGCAGGTTCTCTACCAATAAGACAGGTTCATTTGCTGATGTATCCTTCAACTCAAGTTTCAACAGTTTGCCTGTTATCATTACCGCCGTTACATCCTATAATGGTGCAGATACTGTTACCTCCAGAATAAAAGACTTAAGCAGGTACGGTTTTAGATTCTGTATGCAGGAACAGGAGGCCAACGTACAGGAACATGTGACAGAACAGATTTCATATGTTGCCTTGGAGCCATCTTCAGGAACACTTGGCAATTTGCACTTTGCGGTAGTAAACAATCCTGATAATATAGATAATCGTTTTACAAGGGTTTCCTTTCCTCAACGGTTTCCAGGTATTCCTGTGATTCTTGCTGCTATGCAGACATTCAACGGCTCTAATACTGCCTCCTTACGCTGGGATAACAAAGATGAGTATGGATTTGAAATCAAGGTTGAAGAGGAACAATCTCTTGATTCCGAGACAAGTCATGTGCCTGAGGGAATTGGTTATATGGTATTCTTTGTGAGTGATAATTAAGCATAGCTTGTCTTCATTCCTAAATGGCTGTTTTCACAGTTTCAGATCATTCGGTCTTGTCTTTACCATGAAAACACACAAAACCGTGTTGAAAAACTAGTCTGTATTTTCATGTTCGTGGGTAGCCAGGATATTTTGGATCCGGCCATGCCGGTTTAGACAGAAAGATTTCCAGCCGCATTGTCCCTTCTTTTGTCCTTTTTTTATTTACTTTGTCCTTTCTGTTATTGTATTTTATAGAGCAAGGTTTTTTTAAACTCTTTCTTAATATCGGGGTTGTCCGATTAAGAAGGCTATTTTTGTGCAGTTATAGAGACGGAATATATGAGTGTGTGCGTTGTTGGGCATAAAGAGGTAGGCATGAATCTGTCTTTGATTAGAAACAGTCTGTTGGTTATTTTTATCATTATAATCAGCGTATTGGGATGCAAAGGAGAGGTGGGGGCAGATACAGAGGCACCGGATTTTTCTCTCCCTGATATTTCCGGAAATATAGTGTCTCTTGATCAGTTTAAGGGGAAGGTTGTTGTTCTTGATTTTTGGGCAACATGGTGTCCTCCGTGCAGAATGACTATTCCGGAACTTGTGAAACTTCAGAAAGAACATAGTAACCTGGTTGTTATTGGGGTCTCCCTTGATAATCCCAGTTCAATGACAGATAAACGTCTTGCTGAATTTAAAGAGCGTTTTGGTATCAATTACAGGATAGTTCGAGGTGATGTTCGTATTGTTGCGGATTATTTTGGAACCAGGCGGGTTGCTCTGCCAACTATATTTATAGTTGATAAGGACCGTAAAATACGAACCAAAATAGTTGGCTTTAATCCTTCTGCCCTGAAAAAGGCCATTTCAAGGGTTTTGTCATGATAATAGACTTTCATACACATGTTTTTCCCCGTTTTATACGGGATGACCGTTCTTCCCTTTTCGATAGGGAACCTGAATTTAAAACCCTTTACGATTCGCCTGATGCGAAACTGGTGGGTGTAAAGGATCTAATCAGATCCATGGATGATGACAATGTTGATATGGCTGTCATTTTTGGCTTTCCATGGAATACCCCTGAATACTACAGACAAAACAATGACTATATCATTGAGGCGGTCAGTAAATATCCTGACAGGCTTATTGGTCTTTGTTGTTTTTCTGTAGATGCTTTAGAAGCGGCCGAAGAAACAGAGAGATGTCTTAAGGCAGGCCTTTCCGGTGTGGGGGAACTGGCTGTTTACGGCTCGGACCTTAATACGGATATTATCCGGAAATTAAAGGGAGTAATGGATGTTTGTCTTGAATATAATGCACTTGTGTTGCTTCATACCAATGAGCCGGTGGGACATAAATATGCGGGCAAGGCTCCCATGACCCTGGGCCAGATATACCGTTTTTTAAAAACATATCCTTTAAACCGTATTGTGCTTGCCCACTGGGGTGGCGGGATACTGTTCTATGGCCTTATGAAAAAAGAGGTGCAGGATGTTTTTAAAAATGTATGGTTTGACACTGCTGCCTCTCCTTATTTGTACAAGGTGGATATGTACAGGATTGCAAGCGAGATCATAGGAGATGACAAGATACTTTTTGGGACAGACTATCCTTTACTGAAACCAAAAAGATACTTTAAAGATATGGCCAAGTCCGGCATATCTTCTTATGTTAAAGACCGAATATGCGGGTTAAATGCGAAAGCCCTGTTGGACTCTGTCATGAAATAACGGTGAGAACCTGTCCGTGATGGCTGTTTTTTTACCACTGTTTCTGTTTGAAGGCCTTGTATAACCTTCCTTTTTGCCCAATTTATGTGCCTGTTGTTGGCAGACATATCAGGCACAAATCTTGATCCTCGAAATGTACTCTTCCTTTCAAATCTTTGCCTTCCTCGAATCTGAACAAAACTGAATATTATACAAATATTTCGCCATATAGGCAGGTTATATAAAATCATCATAACAGACTTGATGAACCTGTAAAAAGTTGAATCGATGGCTAAGTAAAAATCTTCATATATAAGGCATACAAGATATCCAACGTATGACTAAACACTCACAGTAGATGGAGACTTTTTACGATGCCATCAGACTTGTCTATATTTTTTCTTATGATTGGCCTTCCCTTTTATCCCCCTACGCACGACATATATTCATGGACAGTGGCAGGATTGTCTGTGGTCAGATTGTGTCTGATGGGTTTGCTTTTTATGGCATCTGAAAGGATTTTGGCAATGACCTCATCCGATGCCTTGTTCCTTAATGCAGTTTTGATGTCTATATGTTGTTCAGACAGCAGGCACGGTTTTATCTGTCCTGCGGCCATAAGACGGATGCGGTTACATGTCTGGCAGAAACAGTCCGAAATGGGGCTTATAAAACCTATCTCTCCTGCAGATCCCTTAAACTTGTAGCGCCTGACCGGGCCATCCATCTTGTCTCTTGTTACTGATACAAGGTCACCCTCTTTTTCTAATTGCGATTTTATAATGGTGTTGGGGAGATAGCGTATATGAAAAGGGACACGATCTGTTTCCATAGGCATGTATTCTATGAACCTTATATGAAATGGATTGTTTATGGAAAGTCTTGCAAGGTCTGCTATTTCATCTTCATTGATCCCTTTCATAACTACTACGTTGATTTTTACAGGATCAAATCCCATATTATGTGCCTCAAAAATGGCCTCCCATACATTGTGAAAGCCATCAAAGCCGGTAATTTTTTTATACCTGTCTTTTTTAAGGGTATCTAAGCTTATATTTATTCTTTTTATCCCAGAGGCCTTCAGCTTTTCTATATTATCCTTTAAAAGAATACCGTTGGTGGTTATGGATACATCCGCAATCTTTTCTATTGCGGTTAATTCGGACAAAAACTCATAGATTCCCCTTCTTATTAAGGGTTCACCCCCTGTAACGCGTACCTTGTCAATGCCAAGTTTTGTAGCGATTCTCACTAAGCGCAGGATTTCTTCATATGTGAGTATCTCTTCATGTCTTAATCTGTGAACTACTCCTGAAGGCATGCAGTATATGCACTTCAGGTTGCAGCGATCAGTAACAGATATGCGTAGGTAGTTTATTTTTCGGTTATATTTATCGACCATTTTTATACCAATATGTTTGTTTTTTTGCCGCTTCCATACCTTTTAACACCCCTTGAGATCTTTATATAAGATTCAATTTTATTCAGGTTCAGGGAAGGCAAAAGAGAAGATTTGTTGGTTTCATGTTAAAAATTGCAAGTTTTGGCTGAAATATGGATAATTTACTTGCGGTTTTTATAGCACGTTTTACATGGAGTTGTCGAGATCTTTGCAGCATTTGCCAAAGGGTGTTATAGCAATGAAACCAATTATCTTACCTTAATCCCCTGCTTATCTGTATCGCTGCCATCTCAAGATTTTTTTCCCAGTCTTCACTGAGAGGATCAATAAATACTATCTTCCCCCTTATCTCTCTTGCAATTGTTTCAGCCTTTTTTCTTGAAAATTGGGGTTGGACAAAAATAATCTTAAACCCTTTCTCTTTTATATAGTGCAGCAGGTTTGCCAGTGCCTCTGCAGATGGTTCTTTTCCTTCCCTGTTTATTGAGACCTGTTTTAGTCCATAGGCAGACGCAAAATGTCCCCATGCAGGGTGCAAGACCAGAAACTCTTTTCTTTTATCCCTTATCTGAAATATAGATCTTATCCTTTTATCTAATTTACAGATATCTTTTTCAAATCTTGTCAGGTTTTTTTTATATATGTCTTTGTGGGCAGGGTCTATTTTGATCAAGGCCCGTGCCATTATGCGGATCTGTTTTTTTACAAGAGGCGGGGAAAGCCATATATGCGGATCTTTTTTGTTGTTGTTTACCACTTCTGTATGCACAATTAACATGTTGGGATTTAAGGAAGAAAATTTTTGTAGCCATACATGTTCAAATGGCACGCCAATTGAAAAATATATTTTTGAACAGATTATATGTCTTAATTGGTTTGGTGTGGGTTCATAGGTTGCGGGATTGGATCCGGGGGGCACCATAACGGTTACCCTGGCTATCTTTCCTGCAAGCTTTTGTACAAAATATCTCTGAGGGGGGATGCTGACTGTGATTGATAGAGGGGAAGAGGCAGCAAAAGAGTTGTTTAAAGGTGTTGTAAATGCTATTAAAAATATATACAGGATCGTGAGGATGTTCTTGGATAATGTCATTTTTTTTGACCTTTATATTGATCCTAAATCCTGCAAGCGTCGAGTTTGCCGAAGACCTGCCTGCAGCAGGCAGGT
>Ga0256842_1002548_pt1 | contig 12944 bp, 14 predicted proteins | sample 4559240metaG_FD_185973 | JGI IMG/M metagenome (GOLD analysis project Ga0256842, IMG submission 185973) | Hydrothermal vent microbial communities from Guaymas Basin, Mexico - 4559-240 | ecosystem: Environmental > Aquatic > Marine > Hydrothermal vents | place: Mexico: Guaymas Basin | collected...
GGGTATAGATACCCGGTTTGGCATCGGCTTTGGAGACGCACGTTTCGTAGATTTTCCTGCGTTCGCGGTTGACGGGTGTGTCGGGGGCTTCGGCGAGCAGCTTTTGCATATGGGTGCTGAAACGCTCCAGCAGTGTTTCGATATCTGGGTAGCCGCTTCTGAGTTTTGTTCGTAGCTCATCGAAAAAACGTTCGGTATCCAGGAAATCCGCATCGACCAGTGCCGAAAAGAGCATCCGCAGCCACAGCGGTCCGTCGCTTATCGGAACCTGTGGAAGATCGCTGGGAAATTCGAGGATCTTTTTCGGGGCTTTGTCATAGGATTCCACTCTCTTTTTCAGTCGCTCTTGCAAAGAAGATCTTCCGCTTTCGGCACGGCTGTAGTCGGCCAATCCCGCATGGTGACCGGCGATCAGCCAGGCGAGAACGAGGCCGATGAAGGGAGATTCTCTTTTCTCGAAATAGTGGAAAGCATACTGTGCTCCGGCTGTGGAGTGATCCACCTGGATCGTAGGATCTTCGTAAATTTTTTTCTGGAATTTTTCCGAATATTTGCCAAGATCGTGCCAGAGGGCGGCGAGGTAGGCCCATTCGTCCGATCGAAAAGGTTGGGCGAAGTTTTTGGCCATTTTTGCCGTCTGAAAAAGATGATCGTGGAGTGTATGGATACGATTTTCGTCCAGATGAGCGGCGGGAATACGGCCTCTTTTCACCTTTCAACTCCTACTTTTTTTCACCATTTTACCAGAATCCCGTGATATCTATAGGCGATCAGATACCAGTCCAGCATAACTGCGCAGATCCTTCCATCGGCTGATCTCCACGGCGACGACCGGATATCTGTTTTTTAGCGCGAAATCGGCTGGTGTTTCGAAATGGATGTCGATCAGAAAGGGATCGGCGCCCCTATAGCTCTTTTTCATCCGACCCATTCTATCATCGAGCAAATCGTGGATGCGGCAAGTCTTGACGGATTGAATGAATTGGCTGCCCAGATGGATATCGAGCGAGAACCGCTGGACAAAAGCCGTTTGAGCTATCAGGCGGCCAGCTCTAGTGCTGCTCGATGTTATGAACCTTTTGATGCAGTTTTTGGATGAAGTGAAAATTATTTTCTTGAAAGATTGAATGGTGGAGCATAGCGGGCTCGAACCGCTGACCTCCTCGCTGCCAGCGAGGCGCTCTCCCAGCTGAGCTAATGCCCCACAAAGTTGAGAGGTCCGAATTTTACTTCAAGTTCTCTTAGGTTTTAATAAAATATTTTTGGCAGGGCTCTTTGGAGTCAAAAGGGCTTGTTGTGAAAATCTCGTCGCCCACTTGTGCTTCGTATTTCTCTTCAGGTTTGGTTTTTCCATAGGTCGCTGTCAGTTTTGCGGCCAGCTCTTTGTCCAACTCACTGGCATTGGCGGAGATGGCGGCGATCGGGCCGACGGCGTTTAGCAGCTTTATTTTCGTATATTTCGGCGTTATCGCCGCTTCTATCATTTCGTTGTCCTCTTTATGACGGCCGATGACCAGTTTCGCGCCATCGGGTAGCCTTAGATGCCTGCCGCATTTGAGCAGTGCGATATCTTCCACCTCAAGCGTGTCGTGTTCGACAAATTCCGCCAGCTTTTTGGAGAAATTTTCATCCGTCAGTAGGCAGCCGCCACCCGGTTTTTCGAAATTTTCGAGCCCGATCTCTTTGGCGAGTTTTAGCTGCACTTCACGGTTTCTCCCTGTGATACCGAGCAGTTTTTCGCGATCTACCCACCCTTCTCGTTCCGGCAGCGTGGGAGGCAACGCTTTCGCACTCATCGGCCGTAGCAGAATGTCGTCGGTTTCGGAGAGTCCTGTCACGAGATCGAGCGCATCGCGCCGCTGGCTCATCGGCCGCTGTCCTACTACTTCTCCGCTGATGAGAAAATCGGCTCCCCACGGCTCCATCAGCTCTTTGGCGATTTTGAACATATTGCCGTGGCAGTCGATGCAGGGGTTGAAATTTTTACCGTAGCCATATTTCGGATTGAAAAGAATTTCCCTTAGATACTGGTCTCTGATGTCGAGTGTACGAAGCTCTACTCCCACTTGGTCGCACATATTCTGCATATGTTCGAGCTTGCTTTTCGTGCTTCCGAATCCTATGTCGATATTGAGCGCGATCACTTCCACTCCCTGGCTTTTGACCAGATGGATGGCCAGAGTGCTGTCGAGACCGCCGCTGAAAAGGGCGATAGCTTTGCGTGGAGTTTTATTCATAAGGTACCAGTTCTCCTCTTTTTAGTCTATGGATATAGTCTTGATATTTTCTTATTTTGAATATCTTTTGTTCGAATGGAAGTCTATCGTCTTTTTTTATATTGTCAAGAGCTTTTTTATAGTAGCGTTGCAAAAAATACAGAAGCTGCTTTTTGAGCTCCTCTTCGCTATATACGATGATCGAATCGTCCAGCTCGATGCGTAACAGATCTTCATGCTCTTCGCCCCTTAAAAACGCCTCGAAAGCCTCTCGTCGGCTTCCGAACATCGAGCTGTCCATCGTATCGAGCACCATATCGGTCAGAGACGGGGTGTTTAGAAGCGTTTTGATGATGCTCTCTTCGGCCACGTCGGCAAGCGTGAGAAAAGGCGTATTGGAGGCGATGGCGGGGCGAGTCTGCGTGTTGCTGTGCCTGTTGTATCTATCTGGAACGCCGGTCTGCTGTTTTCGGCCCGAGAGCATCGCCGAATTGACGCCAAGGCGCAGCGCTGCATATGGAAGGTATTTTTCCTGAACGAAGGGAGAGAGGGTGGAAAGATAGGATTTTAGGGAATGGAATGCGTCCTCTTTTCCTTTCGGCGTGTGGATATCGTGGCGTGCCACTGTCTGGTCGATGACAAACTGTGCGTAGGGGATCGGCTTGGCGATCAACGCCTCGATCGTTTCGATATCGCCTTTTGCCACCATATCCGCAGGATCCAATCCTTTTGAAAAAAGTACCACTCCGCCTTCGAAGTTGTGTGCACTTAGCAGCAACGCAGCTTTCATGGCGGCATTGACACCTGCGATATCGCCGTCGTAAGCCACCACCACTTCAGGCTCTCCTTTTTTAAGCAGCGGGAGATGATCGCCGGTCAGTGCGGTTCCAAGCGTGGCCACAGCGGTATCGAAACCGGCCTGATGGAGCATTATGACATCCATATACCCTTCCGTAACCACCAGCCGCTTTTTGCGATAGATCGACTCTTTGGCCAGGTGATAGCCATAAAGAAGCCGCGATTTGTTGAACAGTTTCGTCTGTGGTGAATTGATATATTTCGCCGGATGATCACCCATGGTCCTGCCCCCAAACCCCACGGGCATCCCCGATGGCGAATGGATCGGAAAGATGATCCTGTCGATCAGCCTGGCATAGTAACGCCCATTGTCGTGACCGAGTATGCCCACCTCTTCGCCCTTTTGTGGAGGAATCATCGCCTTTTGGAAAAACTGTAGCGTCGCATCCGAGCCGGGGGCATAGCCTATTTCGAATTTTTCGATACTCGCTAGCGAGACGCCACGTTTTTTCAGGTAATCCTTTGCCGGTTGGTGCCGTTCGAGATTGGCTCTATACCATTGCCCGATAGTCTCTAAAATCCGGCGCTCCTGGCCGCTGCTGTGCTCTCCTTTTGTGTAGCGCAGGGTGAAATTGTACTGGCTGGCCAGCTTTTCGATCGCTTCGGGGTAGCTCAGTTTTTCAAATTCCATTACGAATTTGATCGCATCGCCTCCCGCTCCGCAGCCAAAACATTTATAGAACTGTTTGGTTGGGCTGACGACGAAGCTGGGGCTCTTTTCGTCATGAAATGGGCATAGACCCTTGAAGTTGGCGCCGTTTTTTTTGAGCTCTACGTAGTTGCTTATTACATCTACGATATCTACGATCTGTTTGAGCTGTTCGATGGAGTTGTTATCTATCATTGATTTATTATATAATAAATACCCATATTATGGATAATATGGAGCAGGAAGTGAGAAGTGAGAAGTGAGCCTCTGCGGCCCACTGCTTACTGCCCATTTTTGCTATTTGCCCCAAAAGGTCGTTCGTGGACGCTTTTCTCATCGATTACAAAGATCCGCTTTTTGCCGTATTGCTGATCGCGGGAATGGTGTTTGTCATCGCATTCGTGAGCTATTGGTGGGGTGTATATGTAAAATCACGGAAATCGCGCCGCTTGCAGCGTTTTTTGAAAAGATTCGAAATGCACGGCGTCGAAAAGAGTCTGGAATCCATGCCATATACGCCAGAGATCACGCAGCCGCTGGTGCTCTTGGCGAAAGCTTACGAAAAGAGCGGGGAGTATAACAGCGCGATCGAGATAGGACTCTATCTTCTACAGCATTGCCAGGACGATACGACTACCTACGAATTGATGGAGATGGTGGGATCTACATATCTGCACGCCGGATTTTTGGAGCGGGCCAAGACGATTTTTCTGCAGATTTTAAAATCCAATCCCCGTAACAAAAAGGTGCTCAACGATTTGATGGTCGTTTACGAGAGGCTGCAAGATTACGCGAAAGCGAAAGAGGTGATCGAGCCACTGGAGGCGCTGGGTGCGGATGTGGAAGATCTTCGCTTCTATCTCGATCTAAAGATCGTTCTTGTGGATCGGTCACTTTCGGACGAGAAGAGAGTGGAGAAGATCGTAGAGCTCTATTTGGACAACAAGAGATTTGAAAGAATCGTTTTCGAGTATCTGTTGAAACACGATCCCAAGCGGGCATGGGAGATGATAGATGAGGTGAATATCGAACAGATGATCGATATTTTCTGGTTTTTGCCCACCTCTTTTCTCGACTACGATGTCATCAAACAAAGCCCCAGGCTGCAGGCTATCTATGGAGCCCGTGGAGATATAGAGCCTCCAGAACCGGTGGGATGGTTTCTCGTCGATATGCTCTGCCATCTGAAAAAGAGCGGTTTCGATGCCGCCACACTGCAGTTTGCCTATCTGTGCAGCCACTGCAAGCAGCAGTTTCCGGTTCCTTTCGAGCGATGTCCCAGGTGTATGGCGCTCGGAAGTCTTGTCGTGGAGTGTGAAATAACAAAGAGAGTGGAGAATGAAAAAAGTTACAATCTTTTCTGACGGATCCAGCCTCGGTAATCCGGGCCCCGGAGGATATGGAACGATTTTGCGCTTTGGCGATCATGAAAAAGAGATCTCAGGCGGCGAACCGATGACGACCAACAACCGCATGGAACTGAAAGCCGTGATCGAAGGGTTGAAAGCCCTGAAAGAGCCGTGCGATGTCACGATCTACAGCGATTCGAGCTATGTGGTGAACGCGATCAACGAATGGCTTGAAAACTGGGTCAAGCGGGATTTCAAAAAGGTGAAAAACCCCGATTTATGGAGAGAATATCTCGAAGTGGCCGCACCGCACAGGGTCAGAGCCATATGGGTAAGAGGACACAACGGCCATGTGGAAAACGAACGATGCGACGAGCTGGCCAGAACTACGGCTCAAAAGATAAAAAATGATATGGAACAAGAAGGAGAATACAATGGATGAGCTCAAACCGCTCGAGGAGAGATTGGGCTATAGCTTCAAAAAGAGACAGAATCTCGTCGAGGCATTGACACATAAAAGCTATAAAAAACCATACAACAACGAGCGACTCGAATTTCTCGGCGATGCCGTGCTCGATCTGGTCGTGGGCGAATACCTCTACGAGCGGTTTCCCAACGCCAGAGAGGGCGAGCTGAGTAAAATGAGAGCGTCGTTAGTGAACGAGGCGGGCTTCAAGCGCCTCGCGGACGCGCTGCAACTGGGGGAGTACATCTATATCTCCCCGGCCGAAGAGAACAATCGCGGCAGAGATAAGCCGTCTCTTCTGTCCAACGCTTTCGAAGCTCTCATGGGTGCAATCTATCTGGAATCGGGTCTCGATGAGGTGCGGCGCATCACGATCGATCTGATCGAAGCCAGCTATCCGAAGATCGATCTTTCATCTCTTTTCAAAGATTACAAGACGACGCTACAGGAGCTTACGCAGGCCAAATTCGGTGTTATTCCAGATTATATACTAAAAGATGCGACCGGGCCGGACCACAACAAAGAGTTCGAAGTGCAAGTTTATGTCAATGATCGTCTTTTGGCGACGGCCAAGGGAAAAAGCAAGAAATCGGCGCAGCAAGAAGCCGCACATGTCGCGCTCAAGCAACTCAAAAAGAAGGATTCGAAGTGAGCAATTCATTCGGGCGGCGCTTCGTGATGACGACGTTTGGAGAATCGCACGGCAAAGCGATCGGTTGTGTTCTAGATGGCGTGCCGGCGGGAATAAGGATAGACGAAGACTTCATCCAAAGCGAGCTCGACAGGCGGCGTCCCGGAAAAAATGCGTATGCCACATCCAGAAAAGAGCCGGATCGTATCGAAATCCTAAGCGGTGTTTTCGAAGGAGAGAGCACGGGAACTCCAATCGCGATGGTGATCTACAATACCAACCAAAAGAGTAAAGATTATGGCAATATCAAAGATATTTTCAGGCCCGGGCATGCCGATTTTACCTATTGGGAAAAGTACGGTATTCGCGATTACCGCGGCGGTGGACGCAGCAGCGCCAGAGAGACTGCCGCAAGGGTGGCTGCAGGCGCTGTAGCGAAGCTGATGCTTGAAAGGGTGGGGATCCGTATCGAAAGCGGCATTTTCAAAATCGGCGATGTCGAGGGGAAGAGATTCGACTTCTCTCATGCGCGCGGGAGTGAAATTTTCGCCCTGGATCCGGATGTTGAAGAGAGGCAAAAAGAGGTGATTCTTGAAGCCAAAGCGGCTCATGACAGTATCGGCGGCGCCGCGCTGGTAAGAGCCACCGGTGTACCGGTAGGGCTTGGCGAACCGATCTACTATAAACTCGATGCCGTATTGGCTGAAGCGATGATGGGCATCAATGCCGTCAAAGGGGTGGAAATCGGCGAAGGTATTCGCAGTGCGAATCTGCATGGAAGCGAAAACAATGACGAAATGACGAAAGAGGGCTTCAAAACCCATCATGCCGGTGGTACACTGGGTGGAATCAGCAGCGGGGATACGATCGACATAAAAGTCTATTTCAAGCCCACGCCTTCGATCTTCAAACCAATGCAGACGCTGGATATCGGTGGCGAAGAGGTAACGTGCGAACTCAAAGGGCGACACGACCCGTGCGTGGCGATCAGGGGGTCGGTGGTGGCCGAAGCCATGGCCGCGCTCGTACTCGCGGATATGCTTTTGCTGAATATGGGGCGCAAGATGGCGGATGTAGAGCGCTGCTACGCCACTACGGATGAAAGGAAAATATAGTGAAACGAACGCTCTTTCTTGTTTTGGCGCTTCTGTTCCCGGTTTTTTCGATGGCGAAGGTCGATGTCGTAGTCAGTATCATTCCACAAAAATATTTCGTAAAAAAGATCGCCCGGGATTTGGCCGATGTGACAGTCATGGTGGTTCCTGGAGCAAACCCCGCTACCTATGAGCCAAAGCCCAGTCAGATGAAAAAGATCGCAAGAGCGGATCTATATTTTTCGATAGGCGTTCCTTTTGAAAAGGCGTGGCTGCCACGCTTCAGGGCGCAAAATCCGAAAATGAAAATCGTCGATATAACCGAAGGTATAAAAAAAGTTCCAATGCAGTCGCACCATCACCATCACGATCGTCACCATTTGGCATCGAGCCTGGATCCGCACGTCTGGCTCTCGCCGCCGTTGGTGAAGATTTTGGCTGAAAACATCACGAAATCTTTACAGTCCGAAGATCCGGCACATTCAAAGATATACGCCAAAAATCTGGCAAAATTTGAAAAAGAGATCGATATGCTCGATGAAAAACTCAAAAAAACCCTGGAGCCATGCAGGGGTAGGGCGATGATGGTATTTCACCCTTCATGGGGATATTTCGCCCGTACCTACGGCCTTAGGCAGATTCCTATCGAAATAGAGGGAAAAGAGCCAAAATCCAAAGAGTTGATACACCTGATCCATGAGGCGAAAGAGGAGGGGGTGGATACGCTTTTCGTACAGCCTCAGTTCTCCCAGCGTACGGCGCGTATCATTGCAAAAGCCATTGGCGCATCGATCGTTCCAGCCGATCCATTGGCCGAAAACTGGTCGAGAAATCTTTTGCAAATCGCCAAAAAAGTTGCAAGAACGTGCCAAAAAGAGCCTCATTGAAACCACCGGCGGTGGAGGTAGAGCGCCTCTTTTTCTCCTATGAAGGCCGTACGGTTTTGGAAGATGTTTCGTTTCAGGTTGAAAATGGCGATTTTTTGGCGATCATAGGTCCCAATGGCGGAGGAAAGAGCACCCTGCTTAGACTGATGATGGGAATTTTAAAGCCGGACCGGGGAGAGATCAGGCTCTTTGGAAAACCGCCGCAGGAAGCCGACGTGGTGATAGGCTATGTGCCGCAAGAGACCGGACACAATCTCGATTTTCCCATTACAGTGCTCGATGTAGTGCTGATGGGTGCGCTGCACAGGCGAAATTTCTGGCGACGATATGACAAAAAACTGAGGCAAAAGGCACTGGATGCACTTGAAAAAGTGCAGATGGCATCCATGGCGCATCGTAGGATTTCCGACCTTTCTGGCGGCCAGCGACAGCGCGTGCTGATAGCCAGAGCTCTTTGTTCCGACCCGCAGATTCTGATGTTGGACGAGCCTACGGCTAGTATAGATTTCAATGGCCAAAGGGAGATATTCTCGCTGCTGGAAAAGTTCAACGATGAGATGACGATCATCGTCGTAAGTCACGATATGAGCATGGTGATGGGATATGCAAAACACGCACTCTATGTCAATAAAAGAGCGATTATGCATACGATAGATCCTCACACAAGATATCAGATCAAGCAGCAGTTATCAAACCGCAAAGGGCACTACTGTGGTGCGGAGTTTTGGCAGGATATGGGGAAAAAGATCGAATGTACCACAGAGTGCCGCCATGCTTGAAGCGTTGCAGATGCCGTTTTTCCAGCACGCTCTGATTGCAGGGGTGCTCATCGCCATAGCGATCGGTTTGATCGGGCCATTGACGATGGCCAATAAAATGACTTTTATGAGCGGCGGAATCGCCCATGCCACCTATGGCGGGGTCGGTGCCGCGATCTTTTTTGGTTTCTCCATTCTTGCAGGGGCGGCTGCGGCCGCATTGATGGCTGCCGCTATCATCTCTTTTATCTCCTACCGATATGCCCACAGGGCCGATACCGCCATAGGTATCGTATGGGCCGTAGGCATGGCCATAGGCGTGGTTTTGAGCGATATGACACCGGGCTACAATGTGGATTTGATGAGTTTTCTGTTTGGATCGATCCTTGCAGTCGGCAGTGAAGATTTATGGCTGATGGCACTTTTTGATCTGCTCGCTGTTTTTGCAGTATGGTATCTCTACTACGATTTTATGGCATTGAGCTTTGATCCGATCTTTGCGAAGCTTCAAGGCATCAAAACTCAGCTTCTGCATCTGCTTTTGCTCGCTCTTGTGGCTATGACGGTGGTTTTGGCGATGCGACTCGTAGGTCTTATCATGGTGATCGCACTGCTTACAATGCCAAGTTTCTCCAGTGAACAATATGCCCGATCCCTAGGCGGCATGATGATCTTTTCCATCATCCTTTCGATACTTTATATAATATCCGGCCTTTTTTTGGCTTACACCTATGATCTCTCTTCGGGCGCTTCGGTAATTCTCGTCGCGGCTTTTGGTACAATAACACTCTTTCTAATCAAAAAAATCAAAAAGGTTTTTAAATGATAAAACGATGTCTATTTCCCGCTGCCGGATACGGCACAAGATTTCTTCCGGCTACCAAGGCTATGCCAAAAGAGATGCTGCCGGTCATGGCCAAACCGCTTATTCAGTATGGCGTCGAAGAGGCAGTGGATGCGGGTATGGATATCATGGCCATTATCACAGGCCGAGGCAAACGGGCTATCGAAGACCACTTCGATATCAGTTATGAACTCGAAAGCCAGATCAAAGGAAGCCCCAAAGAGCATCTTCTTGATGATATCCGCAAGCTGATCGAGAAGTGTACTTTTACATATACCAGGCAGATCGAGATGAAAGGATTGGGAGACGCTATCTATAAGGGGCGCGTACTGATCGGAGACGAACCTTTCGCCGTCGTATTGGCAGATGATCTTTGCACCAATGGCGAAAACGATGGTGTGCTTTCGCAGATGGTGAGGATCTATGGCAAATACCGCTGCTCCATCGTGGCGGTACAGGAGGTGCCGATGGATCAGGTGAACAAATATGGCGTGATTTCGGGCAAAAAGATAGACGAGGATCTGTTTATGGTCGACAAGATGGTTGAAAAACCGGAACCTGAAGACGCCCCGTCCAATCTGGCCATTATCGGCCGCTATATCCTTACACCAGATATTTTCGACCTGATCGCTCAGACAAAACCTGGCAAAGGAGGAGAGATACAGATCACTGATGCACTGATGGCACAGGCTGAAAAAGGGATGGTGATGGCGTATAAATTCAAAGGGCGGCGTTTTGATTGCGGCAGTATCGACGGTTTTGTGGAAGCTACCAACTACTTCTACCAACAGCAAAAGGATGAAGCGTGAAGCTGGTGATTTTGGATGCGAAAACTCTCGGAGACGATATCGATCTTGGCGTATTTGAAAAGTTTGGCGAGGTGAAGGTCTTTGATGTGACTACTCCCGGCGAGCGGATCGAACGATGCAAGGACGCCGATATCATCATCACGAACAAAGTGGTGATCGACGAGGAGGTGATGGCAGCATGCGAACATCTTCGGCTAATATGCGTAGCAGCCACCGGAATGAACAATATCGATCTAAAAGCTGCTCAAAAACGTGGAATCGAGGTAAAAAACGTATCGGGATATTCGACGGACAGTGTTGTGCAGCATACTTTCGCTATGCTCTTTTACCTGATGGAAAAGCTGCCATATTATGACGATTACGTCAAATCCAAAGCCTGGAGCGATTCAGGTATCTTCACCTGCATAGATCGTCCATTTCACGAATTGCGAGGTAGGCAGTGGGGAATCATTGGACTTGGCACGATCGGCAAGGCGGTAGCGAAAGTCGCTGAGGCTTTCGGTGCGACGGTCGTCTATTATTCTACCAGCGGTGAAAACGAGGATCCGTATTATCCTCGCATGGAGCTCGACACGCTGCTTTCTACGTCACATATCGTCTCCATTCATGCGCCACTCAACGAAAAGACGAAGAATCTGCTCGATTTTGCCAAACTCGAAAAAATTCCCGCCGGATCGATACTGCTGAATCTCGGCCGCGGCGGCATAATCAACGAAACGGACCTGGTGCACGTAATGGACGACAAAGAGCTTTATGTGGGGCTGGATGTTACCGAAAAGGAGCCTTTGCCGGAAGATTCGATTCTTTATGAGGTGGCAAACCCCGATAGGCTGCTGATAACGCCTCATATTGCATGGACAAGTATAGAAGCACGTGAGAAGCTGATCGCTGCGATTGTACACAATATCGAAGTTTTTCTAAAAAAGCACACAATATAAAAAAAACCATAAAGAGGGCTTGCCAAAGAGGGCTCGTCCCTTCTTTTCTACTCTACGGAAGAGAGATTCTTCTGCTCCAGTGCATATAGTTCGTATCGGATCGTTTTGAAAGTATCAGATTTTTTTGGCTCTATAACCTTGAAGCTCTCTTCGAGCACGCGCGCTGCCTCCTGCGCTCTTTTATAATTGGCCAGCAGCAGGCCCTCGATATCTTCTCTTTCCATCTCACTCTCTATCGTAGCTTTTAAAACATCGTTTTGGATATCTCTGAACGAAAGAAGCTGTGTATAGTTATCCACTTTGGCCATATGCCTGAGAGATTTCAGTTTCGAAGCGATATTTTTATTGTCGTAGAGATATCGGTTTATATCTTCTATGACGCGAATCCCCTCCTTGAGGCGGTTGAGATTCGCGTCGATCAGCCGAAAGAGTTTCGGCTGAAGGTTACTACTCTTCTCTTCCACCAAATATTCCCAGAAGTTGAAGCAGCGAAATGAAGAGGTTCAGCACATCGAGATAGATGGCGACCGCAGCTTCGACAGGTGTGGCGAAATCTCCACGTATGATGCGCTGGGTATCGTAGAGTATGAAGGCGCTAAAAAGCAGCGCTCCGCCCCCTGCAATGACAACCTGCAGCATCGGACTTCCCAGGAATATATTTATCACCGAAGCGATTATGACGATTACGAGAGCTATCAAAAGCCCTTTGCCCATCCCACTGAAATCCCGGGTCGTATTCATCGCAAAAAGACTGAGTCCTCCCGTGATTACCGCGGTGAGAAAGAAGGCTTGTCCTACGATGGCGCCACCTCCCGGAAGAGCGAGTATCGTGGTGAGCAGAGGAGCTAGCGTAAGACCCGTCATAAAAGTGAAGCCAAAGAGCATCGCAAGGTTGAGTCCGGGCTGTTTTCTGGTAAACATCAATCCAAAAAGCATGACAAATTCCAAAATGACCAATCCCCAGTACCAGGTTTGAATTACAGGAGCCATTCCTGTACCCAGATAGGCTCCGGCCGTGGCGGCGAGACAGGAGGCTGCAAACAGCTGGTAGGTTTTTTTGACAAAAGCGGCCAGGTCGGCCTCGCTTTTGATATGTGGCTCTTCGTACACGCGCTCCTGTTCTTGCCGCGCACTCTGATTTTGAACATAATCACGATTGTATAGTGACATTTTATCTCCTTTTTAGTTAATTTTAAGTTTTATAGCAGAGCGATTATAGCTTATGTGATTTTTTAAATCAAGAGCCTATATACATTAATATACAGGAATTAAAATGGGTGCAAAAACCATACTTTTTGAAACTTTTTGCATTTTCTTACATTTTCTTCCAAAAAACCCTTGACAACCCCATACCAAGCTGCTATAATTCCCGTCCACAAACGATGAGACCCTTGAGTCAAGGGAATCACGAAGTCGTTGGTGAGTCGCTTCAGAGTGACAGACGA
>Ga0256842_1002549_pt1 | contig 12938 bp, 11 predicted proteins | sample 4559240metaG_FD_185973 | JGI IMG/M metagenome (GOLD analysis project Ga0256842, IMG submission 185973) | Hydrothermal vent microbial communities from Guaymas Basin, Mexico - 4559-240 | ecosystem: Environmental > Aquatic > Marine > Hydrothermal vents | place: Mexico: Guaymas Basin | collected...
TATCTTCCATTCTTGAGGTTTCTTCCCCTTAAAAGAACTAAATCTTTTTATAAGGAATCCACTTTCTGCAAGTTCGGATAAGGTTCTTTGTAGCTTTTTCCTATCTGCTTTACTATTTTCAAGCACTCCTCCAGATACAAGCCGCTTAAACAGCTCAGTAGTTGAAACAAACCGGTCGCCAGTTTCCATCAAAAACTTTAAAACGTTTATCACAAGTAAATTTTTTGACGATAAGTCCTTCATTTACCGCCTTACTTTAAAATTTCTTGGGAAAGATATTCTACAATTTCACACACACAAACAATCTTGTAAATGGAAGGAAAGATGATAAAGAAAGCCATATACCCCGGAACGTTTGACCCGGTTACTCTCGGACATTTAGACATAGTAAAGCGCGGAATAGAGCTGTTCCCTGAACTAATTGTAGGAATAGCAGAAAATCCGAAGAAAAAACCGCTGTTCACCATCGAAGAAAGAAAAGAAATGTTTATTGAAAGTTTGAAAGAGATAGGATTAAACGGAAAGGTAAAAGTAAAAACCTTTAACTCTCTTTTAGTCGAATTTGCAAAATCCGAGGGAGCTATAGCAATTTTAAGAGGTATCCGTATTGTTTCAGATATGGACCACGAATTCACTATGGCTTCTTTAAACAGAAAGCTGTTCCCCGAAATAGAAACAGTATTTTTGATGCCATCTGACGAATACGCCTACCTTTCCTCTTCAGCAGTAAGGGAGATAGCCTTTTACGGCGGCGACGTTTCACAGTTCGTTACCAGGTTTGTTGAGAAGAAACTAAAAGAAAAATTTTCAAATAGGTAGTTCTATAACAAAGGTATTTCTATCTATAGGATAGATTTTCCCTCCGTGGTCTTCTACTATCTTCTTAACTATAGAAAGCCCTAAACCCCAACCTTCTTTCTTTGTCGAAACGTAAGGGGAAAATACTTTATCCATAAGTTCTTCTGGAATTCCTGGTCCATCATCTCTTATCACAACGAAAACTTTACCATCCTTTTCAGTAGTAGTAACAGTTATTTTCCTTGCTCCAGCTTCCATACTGTTTTTAAACAAATTGGCAAAAACTTCTCTCATAAGAACCCTATCCAGAGGTAGTTGAGGGATATCTTCAAAATTCAAATCTATCTCCAACTTTTCCTTATACCCATCGGCAACGCTCTTTATAAGGGCATTTAAATCTGTTAACTCCTTTTCGGGAAGAGGCAGTCTTGCAAACTTTCTAAACTCATCGATTAAACGCTCTATAACTTCAACCTCCGCCAATATGGAGGAAACCGCTTTTTCTATTACTTTTTCTATGTCTGGATTTTTCTTTTTAAACTGCCTCCTTATTCTTTCGGCGTTAAGAGTTATAGGAGTGAGGGGATTTTTTATTTCATGCGCTATTCTCTGAGCTACCTCTTTCCAAGTTTGGGCTTTCTGTGCTCTAACAATGTCGGTAACATCCTCCACGATAAGTATCCTGTCTGAAACGCCAGCAGGAACGATTACTTCAACGGAGAAGAATCTCTCTTTTCCGTTTACTTCTTCCCTTACTTCCGCTCTTCTGCTACCCGTTAAGATAAGTTCTCTAACTGCTTTTTCTAAATGAGGGTAAAGTTTTAAAAGTTTCCATATGTTCTCACCTCTATTTTCCTCGGAAAATCCGAACATCCTCTTAGCACTCTCATTACAAGAAATTACTTTTCCATCAATATCAAAAGTAACTATCGCAGGCGATATAGAGTTAAGAATTTGCTCCACATACTTTCTGCTCTCTTCAAGAGAAACCCTCAAAGCTCTAAGCTGTTCAACCATGTAGTTAAAAGCATCTATAACGTGCTTAAGCTCATCAGAAGCCTGTTCTTCTACTTTAACGTCAAGTTCTCCTTTTGAAAGTTTCTGAGTTGCTCTGTAGAGGGCTTCTATGGGTATAGTTATCCTCTTCTCAAAGTATCTTGCAAACCACAAAGCACCAAAAAGAACGGCAAACCCCATAAGGGCAAATGTAAAAGTGTAAAGTGCCTTTATGGGCGACTTATAAGCAACTAATGATTCGTAATTACCGTAAAGGTTTCTAATCTTTTTTATATTTTCAACCAACTCCGGCGGAAATTTCTTAGAGACGCAAACCAGAGAATCTTTTTTGTTCTCGCAAACGGTAAAGTATCCTGTTGAAGTATCCAAGTAAGAAAATTCCTCTAAACGAGAAATATTCTTCAAATCAAGAATTTTTAGAGGAACCTCACCCACTCTTTCTATTTTGTTTCCCCTTTTCCTTAAAAATCCGTCTATTCCGTAAACCTTAAGAGTATAAGGATATATTCTCTTTTTTCTCCTTAACTGAGATATCTTCCGTTTAAGGTCATCAGCTATGAATTTTTGGAATTTATCTGCAGTATCTTCGGACAAGTTTACAATGCGCTTTACCTGTATTCTAAGCAACCTATCAAGACCTTTGTTAACAACGCTACTTGAAAGAAAAATTGTAAAAAGGGAAGGACCTAAAATGAGCAAAAGAAATGCCGTAAATATTTTCATTCGAAGGTTTGTTTTAAAGTGGGGAAAGAAAAAGAGAACGAGATTTCTTATGAAAAAGGCGAAAAGGACCGTTATAAGAATCAAAATAAAAGCAAAAAGAACGTGAAAAATAGGATTATTTAGGTAAAACTCCCCTGCAAAGCTGGAAACAGCTGAAGTTCCAAAGTATCCAACCGCCAAAATGAGAATTAAGATTATGAGAGCAAAAAAAGCTCTGTTATTCAACACCTAAACACTCTTTTAATGAGGTTACAAACGGAAGTTCAGGTCTTACAGGAGAAACTTCTTTTTTCTTCAAAAGATTCACAGCTTGCGGCAAATATCTAACCAAATCGGTGGCGATTAAAGATTCTTGAGTAAGCTTTTTAGCTGCCAAATCGCCGGAAAGAGAATGCAAAAATACTCCTAACTTGGCTGCATCTTCCGCTTCAAGTCCCATTGCAAGTAAACTGCCGATAACCCCAGCTAAAACATCCCCTGTTCCTGCCGTAGCCATACCGGGATTTCCAATCACGTTAAGGTAAAGTTTCCCATTTGGAGTTGCTATAACCGTTCTTCCGCTCTTCAGAATAACCGTAACACCGTATTCAGTTGCAAACCTTTGAGCACAACCGAAAAGGTCTGAAAGAATCTCTTCCTTTGAAAGTCTTGTAAGCCTTGAAAACTCACCAATGTGAGGAGTAATAATTACATCCTCTTTTCCTCTTAAAACTCCAGGATTCTCTGCAATGGCGTTCAAACCGTCTGCATCTATAACCATAGGCTTATCGCAGTGCTTTATAAATTCTCTTGCAAATTCAAAAGTTTCTGGGGCATTACCAAGCCCCGGACCTATTGCAACGGCTGAAAACTTTCCACTTTTAATCACATTCAAAGTAGTCTGAAGGGAAGAAACCGTAAAGTAACCTTTATTTTCATCCTCAACAGGAATAGACATTGCTTCCGTAAGCTTCACTTCAAAGATTTCATTAAGTGAAGAGGGAACTATTACTGTTGAAAGCCCTACCCCCGTCCTCAGAGAAGCTTCTGCAACCATAGAAGGTGCTCCTGTTTTTCCCTTAGAACCACCGATAACGGCAAGATGCCCAAAGGTATATTTGTGACTCATAATTTCCCTTGGTGGCAACAAAAAGGCAACCTCATCAAGAGTAAGGATAAACCTATCTGTATCTAAAACAGAAGCTGCTTCTTCGGGAATGGAAATGTCAACGATAAAAACTTCACCTACGTATTCACAGGCAGGGGGCATAACGTGAACAATCTTTGGATATGCAAACGTTACTGTATAGTCAGCGATTACGCACGTTCCCAAAACTTCTCCAGTGCTTCCGGAAAGCCCTGAAGGTATGTCTATCGAAACCACTTTTTTAGCATATCGGTTGATTAAATCAATTACGTGTTTATAAATACCTTCAACCGGTCTTGAAAGTCCCGTTCCGAAAATAGCATCAACAACTACGTCAAAATCCTTCAGCTTTAAGCCAAATTCAAAGAGTTCAGTTTCTTTCAAAACGGAAATAGGAATGGGAAGTTTTGAAAGGATAGAATAGTTAAGTTTTGCATCGCCCTTTAACTTTTCCGGCTGAGCAAGCATTACAACTTCAACATCGTAACCCATATTGTATAGGTTTCTTGCCGTTGCAAGACCATCTCCTCCGTTGTTTCCGCTACCGCAAACAACCAAAACAGAATTTCCTTTAACGTATTTATAAATAACAGTAGCAACACCCCTTGCAGCGTTTTCCATTAAAACCGTTCCAGGAATACCCAAATTTTGTATAGCTTCTCTATCAACCGATGCCATTTCTGAAGATGTTAAAAACCTCATAGCTGCCTCCTACCTTTGAGAAGCCATCTTCCTTTCATATTTTCTTTTTAGCTTTTTATACTTTTCAAGTGCCAGACGTCTTTGAAGCGGTGAAAGTCTGTCAATAAAAACAATACCGTTAAGGTGGTCTATCTCGTGTTGAAGGGCTCTTGCAAGTAAATCTTCCCCTTCTATTTCAAACTCCTCACCGTCATAGTTAAGAGCTCTAACCTTAGCATACTTGGCTCTTTTTACTTTTTTATAAAGCCCCGGGAGAGAAAGACATCCCTCTTCCCCCACCTGTTCACCTTCCATTGCAACAATTTCAGGATTAATTAGGACTATTTTATTTTTTCCCTGAGTCTCTTTACCAGAACCTAAATCTATTACAACCACTCTCTTCAAGACACCAATCTGATTGGCTGCAAGACCAACTCCACCTTTTTTATACATGGTTTCAAACATATCATCAACCAAAGCCCTTATCTCATCGTTAACCTCTTCTACAAGCTCCGCCTTTTGCTTTAAAACTTCATCCGGATAAATTCTTATTTCTCTAACCATACAAACCCTCCTTTTTCAAAAACTCAAGGCTCTTTTTTATATCCTCAAGCTTTTTATTTTCAAGGTTAAATATATAGTCAGTTTCAACCTTTTCTACTTCTTCGAAAAACTTTTTTAGAGGAACAGTGCCAAATCCTAAATAGGAATGCTCATCTTTAACACCTTTATTGTCGTGAACGTGAAATTCATAAATCCTATCCCTAAAGGTATCTACCCAGTTAGAAATAGGTTGTTTGCTGAAAAGGTTTAAATGTCCAATATCAATGCAAACACCTACGTTTTTTGGCAAATTGTCAATAAACTTTTTAAGGACTGAAGGTTCTGTATCGAAAACGTTTTCAAGGGCTATTAGCGTATCAGATTCCTCTGCAATCAGCTTAAAGGTTTCAAGGGCACGCTCAAACCATTCGTCAAATATCGGGTCAATTTTAGCCGGGTGGTAACCGGTGTGGAAAACAATTACCCTTGCTTCAAGAACCTTAGCTGCTACAAGGGTTTCCTGAAAGCGATTTCTGGTAGCTTTTAGAACGTAGCTATCAACAGCACCGGGGTTAAGGTCCAAAAAGGGAGCGTGAACTGTTGTTAAAGCATCGCCTATTAAGGACTTGAGATTACCGAAATCTTTCAACGTGAAAGTATCAAGGATGTCTGAAGAAAGTTGAATTTCAACACCTATGCCCAAGGAAGTAATTTTTTCAACTACTTTAGGGTTGGAAAGAATCCTTTTTGCCGAAACGTGACCGACAATTTTCATTACTCATACCTCTTTGTTATTGTAAAATTTAAATCAGTTCAAACAACGGAGGAAATATGAAATCACGTCTCTTTGCAGTAGCGCTACTACTCCTCCTTCCCTGCCAAGAAGCAAAAAGCGTAGAAGTTGGAGGAACGGGAGGATTTTACTACGTAAATCTAAAAAATCAAAAATCTCACAGAACAGGCTATGAGTTGTGGAAAGGGAAGAAAAACGGTTTTTTCTATCATTTATTTATAAGCAACAGGTTTAAGATAGGTAAAGATGAATTTTTCAAACTATCGGTAATATCCGGAACTACCAAACTTCCGTTTGATAACGTCTTCACTCCAATCAAAGATAGACTTACACCGTTTTACAGCAAAACTTTTGATATAAAAGAGCTCTTCTTCCAGAAAGAAAATTTCATACTTGAAAACCTCACATTAACCGCGGGAAAAAGCAGATTCAAATTTTCCCCAGTCTTTGATGACTACTTGTGGGGAGGCAAGTTCTCCTACAAGATAAAAGAAAACCTTTCTTTCAACTACTACCAGATAGCAGGATTTGAAGGCATATATCTACTGCCAGAAGGCAAAAGCGAAGATGACGTTGATATTTTTGGACCGGAAATTGTTTGGGGAAAAGGGGATTACACTCTATCGCTTGCTGCTATAAGAATTTCAGATGCAAAAGGGAACAAAGCAGGAACGAATAAAAACAACTTAATTGCTCAAATAAAGGGGCAGAATAAAGAATTCAATGTTGCCACTCAAAATGGCAACTGGGGAGTTTACGGAAAGTGGGAAAAGAAAAGGTTCAAAATAGAAGGATGCGCTTTTGAAAAAGGATTTACATCCTACGGATATAGGGAAGGGATTCCTAACTTCGGAGTTATTTATCATCCTGCAGTTTCTGACCTCAAAGCTTTAAGGATAGAACTAAAAGAAGGACATGGATGGTTCAAGTTTTTACCATACGTAACCGTTTATAACAAAAGCAGAATTGAAGGAGGCGGCAAACTCCTTATGGGAACTGAATCCAACAAGATATTTCTGACCGCTGCAGTAGGAGATGAGAATAGGTGGGGGATTTTTACAGGTTACAGCTGGCGTGGAACGCCCCAACTGCCGTTTAAGAAAATTCAAATTTCTAAACTTAAAGTTAAAAACTACTTTGACGTTATAGGAGAATACGCAGATTTTTCAAAACATTACTATGAAACTCAAAGCGGATACGAAGGATGGAACACTGCAAAGCACGTAGGATATTGGCATTCAACTTACAAGTTATCCATATATGGCAGTAGCTTTTCAGTCAAGATATCAACAGGAAGAAACAGTAAAGTTGACTATGTAATATGGGGTAATACTGCCGACAACTTTTTGTATCAGGAAAAAACCGGCAAACAATGGCATTTTGAAAACGCTTATCTAACTGTAAAACCATTTACAATTGGACTGCAAAACATAAAAATTCCAGGATTTATAGACGAAAACTTAAGTGGAATAAAATACGCATCTAAAACTTTCCATTGGGGAGCATTTTTAGAAAGAGATGAAGGTGACACTGTAAAATACCTATTTACGCAAATACCCTTGAACAGCGTTACTTTCAGCGGATTGTTTAGAAAGAAAGAAGGTGAAAAGAATGTCGTGGCAGGACTTGAAGGTAAGAGCCAAACACTTGCATTTGGTATTTTAAGAGAATGGAACAAAGATGGAGATGAAAAGGATAAAGGCTGGGGAGGATTCATAAAAATAAGAAAATCAATTAAAAATTTCAAATTTAACGCGCTATATGAAGTGTATTCTGAAGATTTCAAAACTTTTGATATGAAAGAATTCTTCAGAAACGTAAGCTACATCTACAGACCTGGAGAAAGTAATGTCAGATTCTTTAGCCTTTCAATAAAGAGAAAAGTAAAAACCAGCATTAAAAAAATAGATAGGTTAAAACCGGAAATTGGACTCATCTATAACAAGCTTAACAGGTTTTCAGGAAGTTTTGTCGGAGAAGAAGAGGGAATAACTATTTCTTTAAAACCCGGAAAATTTTGCAACCTATCATTTATAGGAACAGTAGGGACAAACCAATCTTACTATGAAGGATTACAGTTCCAAATTAAATGGTAGTAAGGGGGCAAAAGCCCCCAGCATTAAGAAAGAATATCTTCAATAGTAACAACTTCTCCAACTTTACCGGCAATGTCAGGACCAGGTTTGAGAGTTTTCTTACCAGGTCTCCAGTTTGCAGGACAGGCTTCGTTTGGATGCTCGTAAACATATTTCCAAGCATCAAGCTGTCTCAAAAGCTCGTTTACGTTTCTTCCAACCGGTGGGTTAAGAACTTCTTCGGCAACAATTTCACCGTCAGGATTGATAATAAACCTTCCTCTTCTTGCAATTCCGTCTCCTTCAATGTAAACTCCATACTTCCTTGATACTTCACCTGTGGGGTCAGAAGCCAAAAGGAATTTAACGTCTTTCATTAAAGGTTCAACTTTGCAGAAAATCTGGTGGCTGAAAACTGTATCGGTGGAAATTGCGAGAACCTCTGCACCTCTCTTCTTGATTTCCTCGTGCTTAGCTGCGACCGCAGCCAACTCTGTTGGTCAGACAAAAGTAAAGTCTGCCGGATAGAAACAGAGAATTAAAAACTTACCTTCGTTGTTTGGAACGTAATCGGAGAGCTTAACAGTTACATAAGTGTCTTTCACAGGGTCATACGCCTGAAGCTCAAATTCGGGAGCTTTTTGTCCTACCAAAGCCATTGTAACCTCCTCTAAGTGAAAATTATTTTCATTTATAAATTTAGCATAGCTCCTCTTTAAATCAACTATCTCTTTAATAGTTTTCATCTATTCTATATAATTTCTGTAACCGGAGGGAAAGTGTTAGGATGGAAAATAAAAATAAAGACAGAAAGGAAACTCATAGACATAGTTGCTGCAGTTACAGGTTCAAAGAAAAAAGCTAAAAAACTTATAGATGAAGGACTTATATGCGTTAATTACCGCAAAATCCCCACCTACCGCACCCTCATCCGCCCCAAAAGCATAGTATGCATTCCAAACACAACCTACCTTTTTAAAAAAACAGAAATCAAAATCCTCTACGAAGATGAAACCATAATAGTTGTTAACAAACCACCCTTTCTAAACTCAAACGTAAACAAACCAAACGTGGAAGAAATTCTAAGAAAACAACTAAAGTCCCAAAATCTATTTGTAGTCCACCGCTTAGACAAACAAACGTCAGGCGTTTTGATAATTGCAAAAGACAGAAAAATTTTTGAAAAATTTAAGGAAGTTTTCCGTCAAAAACAGGTTAAGAAAATTTACAAGGCTCTTATCTTAGGAACGCTAAAAAAAGGAAAAGTAAACTTTCCTGTATCGGGCAAACCCACCCTTACCATTTACGAAGTTGAAGAAAAAATAAAGAACTTATCAACCTTAGTAAGAGTAGAAATTCCAACAGGAAGAAAGCATCAAATCAGAATTCACTTCAGCCGCATAGGACATCCTGTTGTGGGAGAATTTTTATACTGGAAGAATTGGAAAGACCCTCTTTGCTTTGCACCAAGAATAATACTTCACGCTTACAGCCTATCGTTTACAAATCCAATCACAAAAAAGGAGGTTAAAGTAAAATCTCCCCTCCCTTCCGACATATCAAACTTCATAGAAAAGATAAAAACGAAAGGAGAAATTAAAGAAATAGAAGTATAACCCCCCAAAGGGGGGTAAAGATTACTTTTCAAGGAAAATACTCAAATCAATATTAAGACCTGCATTCCTGAGCTTTCTCAAAGCTTTAGACTCTATCTGTCTGATTCTTTCTCTTGTTACCTTTAATTCTCTACCAACCTGCTCAAGGGTATGTTCAGGATAACCGTCAAGCCCAAATCTCAGCTTAAGAACCAAAGCTTCCCTTTCATTAAGTTCAGAAAGCAATTGTGCTACCTTTTCCTTCAGGTCTCTCTTGATAACTTCATGTTCTGGAATAGGACTCTTAGAATCTTCAATCAAACTTCCCAAAGTGCTATCTTCATCATCTCCGATAGGCGTTTCAAGAGAAACAGGTTCCTGCGCAAGCTGTAAAATCGCCCTCACCTTAGAAGCAGGCATTTTTAACCTTTCAGCTATCTCTTCAGGTTTCGGTTCTCTACCCATTTCAAGGAACATCTGCCTTGAAACTTTTATCAACTTATTAATAGTTTCTATCATGTGAACGGGAATTCTTATCGTTCTCGCCTGGTCTGCTATAGCCCTGGTTATCGCCTGCCTTATCCACCACGTAGCGTATGTGGAAAACTTATATCCCCTTCTGTATTCAAACTTATCAACCGCCTTCATAAGACCTATGTTACCTTCCTGAATCAGGTCAAGAAACTGAAGCCCCCTGTTTATATACTTCTTTGCAATACTAACAACAAGTCTCAAGTTTGAACGAACCAAAATCTGTTTTGCTTCTTGAGAATCTTTCTTATAGAAGTAAATCTTTTCGGCTAACTTGTAAAAAGTATTGCGCGGCATATCCAGAGAATCAAGAACGCTCTTATAAGTCTCCCTTGTATCAAGATACTTCTTAACCATTTTCTTAATTTCTCTCGTCGTATAGCGAGAAGCATCTATCTTCTCCCTTATTTCATCGTCATCTAACCTGTGACATATCTCCTCAATTGGAACGCCTAAAAATGAAAGTTTTCCGCTTAGCTTCTGCAAACTTTTTTCGCTCTTTTTAAGTATCTTATACTTCCTATAAATGTCCTCTGCCATATTCTCGTAGATGGAATAGGAAAGGGGAAGCTTCCTCAGCAAATTGTTGATTTTAGCCCATACTTTGAGGTATTCTTTTTTTACCTGTTTGTTCCTTTTATTTCTGTTATACTGCTTTTGTAGCCTTTCCCACTCGGGGAGGAGCTGCTTTATCTCTTCCACTATCGCAAAAAACTTCTTACGTCTCTGCGCTTCTCCCCCCTCTGCAAATTCATCGGGAGAACGCATAATGTCTCTTACCTTTACCTCACCGTTCCTAATTTTTTCTTCAACATCTAAAACGTAATCGATAACAGCTCTGGTTTTCAAAAGATACCTAAGAAGTGCCTTCCTACCTAACTCCACTCTTTTGGCAAGAGATATCTCTTCGTGACGCTTTAAGAGAGAAATCTTACTCATCTCTCTCAAATAAAGCCTTATCGGGTCGTCAGAACGGGGCATAGTATCGGGAGCAATGGTAATTTGAAGCTTAGAAAGGTCAACGTGCTCCTCTCCTTCCTTTGGTATAATGTGAATATCAAACTCATCAAGTTGGGTAATGAGCTCTTCAATTACTTCAGGAGTAAGCATCTCCTCATCCAAATGCTCCATCAGCTCATCAAAAGTGATGTAACCCTTATCGCGCCCTATGGCGATGATTTCATCAAAGTTCAGCCCTTCCAAGGCTTCCTCCTTCAAATAAGTGTTTTATCGCAAAGCTCCCTCAGAACATCCAGATTTTTCCTTTCAAGCTCTACTATAAGCCGACTCAAATATCTCTTTTCATCAATGTTGTCCACTCTACGCAATCTCCTTTTCAGCTCCTTAACTGCTATTCGGCAGAAAGCACTTTTAATTTCATCCTCAGTAAAGTCCGAAAACAGTATCTCCGAAAGAATTGGAGCCAACTCAGGAAATTCCGACTGAACGGTAAGATGGGAAAATCCGGCATTTTTCAAGAGAGTATAGAGTTTTGCCGTCAAAGAAGAAAGAAAAACGTTAGGAGAAACCTCCAAGGGAAAGTCCAAACTCCCCTCTACCAAACCTTTAATAAACGCTTTTTCAACAGGAGGGATGGGAAGAGATTCTTCTGAATCTTCCTTTTTTCTTAAAGTTGGAGAATTGACTTTAAACCAAGCCGGGTCAACATCAAACTGGGCAGAAACCTTACTTACATAAATTTTATAGAGAAAAGGATTAGCCGTTTTCAAAGGAGCTATTGCCGCTGCAAACTCGCGCAGGAATTGTGGTTTTTCAAAGTCAGAAAGTTTTAGCGCCGAATCTATAACCCACTCAATAAACGGAACAGGTGAACTAATAATTTCCTTTAGCTTTTCCGGCAAAGAGTGAGAAAGTGAATCGGGGTCTTCACCTTCAGGCATTGGAACAACAAAGGGTTCTTTTCCTTTCGCCAAAAACAAACCAGCAGCCCTTAAAGTAGCTTTTTTACCAGCACTATCTCCATCAAACATAAGCACCGGTTTTTCAACGTAACGAGACAAAATCCTGACGTGATTTTCCGTTATGGAAGTTCCCATAGGAGCTACCGCATTCTTTACGCCTATCTGGTGAAGAGAAATAACGTCGAAGTATCCTTCAACAACAACAGCCGTTTTAGTTCTTAAAATTTCCTCTTTTGACTGGTAAAAGCCGTAGAGAGTCGAATTCTTTTTAAAGATGGAACTTTCCGGACTGTTTATGTATTTGGGCAGCTTAGAATCACCCGAAAGGACTCTACCGGCAAAAGCTACTACCTTACCGCTGTGGCTGAATATGGGAACGATGAGACGTTCTGCAAAAAACTCTCTGCCAGACTCCGAAATAACCCCCAGTTCTCTTGCAGTTTCCCTACTTACCTTAAGCTCTTTTGAATAACCCTTAGGGGCGTAACCTAACAAAAAGCGTGAAGCAGTTAACTCATCAATTCCTCTTTTCTGCAGGTAATCCTTTATTTGGGAAACCTTTGAATGAAAGTATTCAGCTACTTTGTAACCCTCCTCTTCTATCTTTGAAAGGGCATCATCCTCTTTGAACTCCGTTGGAAGTTCTATCCCAGATAGCTCGGCAACCCTTTTAACCGCTTCGGGAAATGACAGATTTTCATACTTCTCAACGAAAGTTATAGCATTCCCCCCCACTCCACAGCCAAAACATTTAAATATTTGCTTTTCAGGACTTACAACAAAAGAGGGAGTTTTTTCCGGATGGAAGGGACAGAGAGCGGTAAAATTCCTTCCTACTTGCTTGAGGGTAAGGTAGTGAGACACTATATCGACTATGTCAACCCTTGAAAGCAGCTCCTGAACGAAAGATGGGGGGAATTTGTATTTCCCCAATTATATCACCTCTTTGTCAAGTAGTCACGATGCTAAGTTAAAAATTATTCAGCCTTACCGCAAAGTCAACTTTTTGTTGGAGTTCACTACATGGTGGACACCCTGATGGAAATTAATATAGTCAAAAAACTTCTCAGCGGGAGTTTTGTAGTCCAAAGACTTATGAGGTCTCAGAAAGTTATAGATTTTCAAGTAATTCCT
>Ga0256842_1002550_pt1 | contig 12932 bp, 8 predicted proteins | sample 4559240metaG_FD_185973 | JGI IMG/M metagenome (GOLD analysis project Ga0256842, IMG submission 185973) | Hydrothermal vent microbial communities from Guaymas Basin, Mexico - 4559-240 | ecosystem: Environmental > Aquatic > Marine > Hydrothermal vents | place: Mexico: Guaymas Basin | collected...
GTTTTAAACTTTAAAGATAAATTATATCAAAAATTCAATACAATATCATATGAATTTACTTTTAGAAATAGAAAATGTACTAGAAAAAAAAGTTTCTGACTTTGAACTCTCAAAACTCTTCAAACAATACATAAAAGAGTACAAAGAATCTTTACCTGAACTTTTTACAAAAAACCAAGGCAAAGATTTTTTGGTACGTCACACAAAAAAACTTGACTCCATTATAGAGTTGATGTATAAAACTATTCTGCGCCGTGCTTTTGGTAATTATCTGCCAATGCGAAGTTCCATTCCTATTGCCATTGTTGCCCTTGGCAGTTACGGACGAGAACAGCTTTGTGTACACAGTGATATTGACCTGCTTATCGTTTATAAAGATGTCGAGGGTTACAATTGTGAACTTATCATCGAAAAACTGTTTTATCTCGCCCTTGATGCAGGGATGAAACTCGGACACAGAGTTCATGAAATAGATGACCTTTTTAAAGCCAGCACAGAAGATATAACCATAAAAACTTCTTTAATGGAATCAAGACTCATTACAGGTTCCCCATTTACCTGGCATGCAACACAAAGAGAGCTAAATAAAATTCGCCTCTATGAACAAAAAGAGTTTCTTCTTGCAAAAATCAAAGAGGCACAGGAGCGCAGAAAAAAATATCCGACTTCTATGCAGCCAAATATAAAAGAGAGTGTCGGCGGGCTTCGGGATGCACAGCTCATCTACTGGGTGGCAAAAACAATCTACGGTATCAACAGCACAAAAGAACTCAGTGGAACAGTCTTTAGCGATGAAGAATACAAAGAATTTCGTATAGCGTTAGAGCTGCTTTACAGAGTTCGCAGTGCATTGCATCTTATCACAAATAGACAAGAAGACAGGCTCCTATTGGAATATATTCCTCAAGTCAGCAAACTTTTAGGCTTTAAAGAACAAAAAAAACTTGCAAGTAAAGTTTTAGAAGCCCAATGGCGCATTAATAATTTTGCGCAGATTTTTGTAAAGAAGATGGTACGTCCGTACATTTATGATGCAACACACATACCTGCTTTTAGAAAAAACAGACTGCAACACGGTTTTTATCGGCACAAGACCAGACTGTACGCATCTTTTAAACTACCGCCGCAAAAAATTTCTAACCTACTTCAATTACTTATAAAGTTAGAAGATAAAGATTATCATTTTGATGCAGGTTTTTTACGCCAGTTTACAATTGCAAAAATTTCCTATCCGCTTACGAACAAAATATATAAGCTTATTCAAGAACTTTTTAAAAAAGCTCATATTGCCTCATTTTTAAAACTTTTTTATGATGCTGGAATTCTCCCTAAACTCTTTCCAAATTTTAAAAAAGTCATGCATCTGCCGCAATTTGACGGGTATCATCATTATCCTGTTGACATTCACTCCATAAAATGTGTACAGGCTCTTGAAAATATTCAAGAACCATTTTTGCAGACTCTTTATGACAACTTGAGTGAAGATGAAAAACTTATCCTTAAAATTGCCGTATTTTTTCATGACAGCGGCAAAGGCAGAAAACAGGACCACAGTGAGGTCGGTGCAAAACTTGTTGTGCAGTTTGCAAAACATCTTAATCTCAGCGAAGAGTTGACAAAAATGGCAGTCATTCTGGTTAAACAGCATATCTTAATGAGTAGTGTTGCTTTCAAAGAAAATATACATAACGAGAAAACACTCTATAAATTTATGTCAAAAGTAGGCGATGCCAAAAATCTTCAGCTCTTATATATTCTTACTTATGCCGACATCAGCGGTGTGGGTGGAGATATTTACAACTCTTTTAACTCTAAACTGTTGTATGATTTATATCTCAGTGCACTTGAAATTGCTCAAAATACAGGAAGAATTACCGATGCAAAAAAAAGGCTTCTGATTGAGGCAAAAGTAAAAAATCTTGATGAATTCCAAGAATTACCTGCACTTTTACGTAAAAAAATATTGCGTATTGAGTCGAACCTCTTTTTCTTTAAACACTCACCTCAGGATATTATAAATATAGCAAAAATTGCAAAAGAGACAAAAGAGTACAGTTTCAGAGTAAAAAATGTTAATTCTTTAAGTATCGAAATTTATCGAAGAATCCCTTTAAATATCAGCTATCTTTTGGCAACCCTTGCACACCTGAATGTTGCGTCTATGGAAATTTTTACCCTTTTTGACGGTATCAAATATTTTAAAATAGAATTTATACAGAATGTTGATTCCAATGTGCTTGTTGAAGTCCAAGATATTATAGACAATGCTTTTGATATGAACAAAGAGGTAAGACTCAAAAATGTCAACATAAAAAAAGAAGAAATTTCAATAGATTGTGAACACTCGCTTACCCATGCAGAACTTGCTATTCATACTGCAAACCAAATAGGTCTTTTAGCTTATGTAATGTACAAACTAGAAACATTAAATATAAATATCATCACAGCAAAAATTCACTCAAGCAAACATAAAGTAAGAGACAGCTTTTTAATGGAAAAACAAAACGATATATGTAATAATGTCGAAAAAATTTATGAATTATTGTCATATAATATAAAATAAAGGCTCTGTATGTGTGGAATTGTTGGATATATAGGTAAAAAAAATACAAAAGAAATTTTATTAGACGGTCTCAAAGAGCTCGAATACAGAGGGTATGATTCTGCCGGCATTGCAGTCCTCAGTGATGGTGAATTTTCCAGTTTTAAATCTATTGGGAAACTCATAAACCTTGAAGAAAAAACTAAAGATTTTGTTACCGACAAATTTGCTGTAGGTATTGGTCATACACGCTGGGCAACACACGGCAAACCGACAGAGCTCAATGCGCATCCACATGTAGGGCACAACTCTTATGTTGTGCACAACGGTATTATAGAAAACTATGCAGAGTTAAAAAAAACTTTACTTGATGAAGGTGTAGTCTTTTTAAGCCAGACAGATACAGAAGTCATAGTACATCAATTTGAAAAAAACCTACAGTATGCAGACAACGCTTTTGAAGCCTTTAAAAAAACAATTTCCGAACTAAAAGGTGCATATGCCATACTCCTTGTAACTAAAAATGAAGAAAATAAAATATTTTTTGCCAAAAATGGCTCCCCTATGCTTGTCGGCATCAATGAAGAGAATGAAAAATACTTTGCCTCCTCAGATACTCCGCTTATCGGGCAATGTAGCGAAGTAAACTATTTTGACGACGGTGACTATGGTTATGTAACAGAAAATGAATTTGTTATATATGACAAAAACAACCAGAAAAAAGAGCCACACTTCACAAAACTCTCTACAAACAAACTCTCAGCACAAAAAGACGGCTACAGATTTTTTATGGAAAAAGAGATTTATGAGCAGAGTTCTGTTATAGCAGATACACTGCTTGGACGCCTGAGTGAGAATGAAGTATTGTTTGATGAGCTCGATGAGAACTTCTTTGAAGGTATCAATGAGATAAAACTTTGTGCCTGTGGTACTTCGTATCATTCAGCACTTGCCGCTTCTTATATGTTTGAACGTTATTCAAAAATAAAAACTTCTGTAGAAGTTGCTTCAGAATTTCGTTATCGTTCCCCTATTATGAGTAAAGATACACTCTTTGTCGTTATTTCACAAAGTGGAGAAACTGCAGACACCTTAGAAACACTCAAAATGGCTAAAAAAGCAGGGCTAAAGACCCTTGTTATATGTAATGTTGACAACTCTTCCATGGTTCGCATAGCCGACACCTCTATACTTACCCGTGCAGGCATAGAAAAAGGGGTAGCTTCGACAAAAGCTTTTGCAACACAGGTCACAGTTTTTTGGATGCTCTCTTTACATGTAGCCCAGAAACGAAAATCACTCGACGAGAGTGAGATACAAAAACAGATAAGATTCTTGCGTAATATTCCCGCAAGCGTAACTGTCAGCGATGCAATGCATGAGAGAATTAAAAGACTCTCAAAACGTTATCTGCACGGGCACGGTTTTTTCTTCATAGGAAGAGATGTTTTCTTTCCTCTTGCGCTTGAAGGGGCACTCAAACTCAAAGAAATTTCTTATCTGCATGCCGAAGGATATCCGAGCGGAGAGATGAAACATGGTCCAATTGCTTTGGCTGATCCCGGACTTTTCACCATTGCACTGCTTCCGCAACATCTGCTCTATGAAAAGTCAAAAAGCAATGTCGAAGAGCTCAGTGCAAGAGACTCAACGATTTGTGCTATCAGTCCTTTGGAATTTGACAAAGCAGATGACTTTATACAAACAAAAAAGCATGAACATTATATGCTTGAATTTTTTGAAATGATGGTCGTTGTACAACTATTATCATTAGAAATTTCCATACGTCTTGGAAATGATGTTGATATGCCGAGAAACCTTGCAAAGAGTGTAACAGTAGAATAAATATAATAAAAAATAACTCTTTCACGTTAAATTAATTTAATTCCTGCTAAAATCTAAACTTAAACATTTAAAATAAGTGAATATTATGCAAACTAAATCAAAACTTTTACTTTTTGTTGCTTTAATGCTTCTGGGTCTTGGTGTTGCCACAATTATAAACGTCTCTTTAAACTTTAGAGATTACAGTATAAAAAGTGCCAAACAAAAAGCCATAATGGTTGCGGCTATTGTCAAAGACGGATTAACGGCACACATGGTCAACGGCATTATGGATAAGAGAGGCTACTTTCTAAACCAAATCAGTAATAGCAATGATAAAATCAAAAACTTATGGATTGTACGTTCAGAGAATGTAATCCAGCAATACGGCGACGGTTTTAATAGCGAAACAATACGTGATGCCATAGATAAAGAGGTTTTACAAACAGGAAAAACAGTTCAAAAGATTACAGAATCAACAGAAAATTCTATGCTGAGAATTACCATTCCTTATAAAGCTAGCGTCGGTAACGGACCAAATTGCTTATCATGTCACAATGTAAATCGCGATGATACACTCGGTGCAATCAGCATGGAATTTGATATAACAAATATGCGCAACACCGGAATGCTCACTATACTAAAAATTCTTGCACTCAATCTTGTTTTTATCATTATTGTTCTATTTCTTATAAATTACTATATTACACCATATATGAAACTTTTTGCCGATATGCAAAAAGGCATAAGAAAAGCCTATAAAGGTGACTTTTCACATGTATTTTCAACAACAATCAACGGTGATGCAAAAAAAATTATCGACCAACTCAATACCTTGTTTAGAAAAATGCAAGAAACATTCGGTGATATAAAGTACAATCTTTCAACGTTTATTCCTCAAGGATACATCGCGTCACATGATCCACTCCAGGAAGCAAAAACCATCATTGGTGAGCTCTCAGATATTTACAAATTTAAAAAGACAATTGAACTTGATTCTACAAAAGAGATTATTTATCAGAGAATAATAGATGTTTTATATAATAAGTACAAACTCTCACATTTTGCATTTTATGAAATCGATACGCTCAAGGCAACAAGAGAGCTCATTTATATAACAGAGGGGGAAAGTATTTGTAAAGATGCAGTAGATGCAGATGCTTCGCTTTGTAGAGCACACAGAACAAATACGACAGTAATTTCAAGTGAATTTACTAATTTATGCCTAGAGTGTAATTGTGAAGGATTGGAATATATATGTATTCCTTTCACTATCAATGATGAAAATTCTTTAGTTATTTCCATTACCACCAAAGACAAAAATAAATTAAACAAAATCAATGCCTTTGTCACAAGTATAGAAAATTATCTTGAAGCTGCTAAACCGGTTATTGAAAGCAAAATACTTATGGAAAAACTACGAGCTTCCTCTTTGAAAGATCCGATGACAGGCCTTTACAACAGAAGATTTCTTGAAGAGTTTATAGACACTGTAGCAAATCAGGCAAAACGCAATAAAACAACATACAGTGTTCTTATGCTTGATGTTGATTTCTTTAAAAAAGTTAATGACACCTATGGTCACGATATAGGTGATAAAGTCATTACTAAAATAGGAGAAGTACTTCGTAATAGCATCAGAGAGTCTGATCTGGCCATTCGTTATGGCGGAGAGGAATTTGTTGTATTATTGCAAAACGCTACAGATGAGGGAACAAAAAAAATAGCTTCAAAAATACACTCTGAGTTTGCAAAACTTGTATTTGACGTTGGTAATGGTCAAACTATGCAAAAAACTATAAGCATAGGCATAGCAAAATTCCCTAAAGATGCTGACAGCATTTGGAAATGTATAAAATATGCAGACACGGCATTGTATGTTGCTAAAACTACGGGAAGAAATAAAATAGTTGAATATTCACCAGAGATGTCAGAGGATGAGAATTTAAGATAGATTTAAATCTTCAGGCGAACCCTGAAGATGTTAGAAAGTTCACTAAACTTTCTAACTACAACTACCTGTTGAACAAGCTGATGTACCTGGAGGTGTTGTTGGTTGAACAGCCTCATTATCTACACCACCACTAGCATTAATATCTTCAATCGTAGCCCAGATAGACTCTGCTGCTTGCATATAACGTTTTGCAGATTCAGAAGTCGGAGCTACAAAAGTAATAGGTTTGCCATCATCGCCACCAGCTCTAATAGCAGGCTCAATTGGAATCTCAGCAATTACTTTTGTATCGAACTCTTTTGCCATTGGCTCAGAAGTTCCTTTTCCAAAGATATCATACTCAACACCTGTGTCTGGTGCGATAAATCCACTCATATTTTCAACTATTCCGGCAATTGGAATATTAAGTTTTTTGAACATATCCAAAGAACGACGTGAGTCATCTAAAGACACCCCTTGTGGAGTTGTAACAGTAAGACCCGCAGTAACCGGTACAGATTGAGCAAGTGTAAGTTGCGCATCACCAGTTCCCGGTGGCATATCAATAACAAGCACATCTAATTCTGACCATAAAATATCACGTAAGAACTGCTCAATCGCTTTCATAATCATAGCACCACGCCATATAAGAGATTGTCCCTCTTCCATGAGTGAGCCCATAGACATAACTTCAATACCATATGCTTTAATCGGAAGAACTTTATTCCCGGTTACTTCAGGTTTTACATCTGCTATACCCATCATACGAGGAATATTTGGGCCATAGATATCAGCATCTAAAAGACCTACTTTTTTCCCTTGTGCTGCAAGTGCAATAGCAATATTTACTGATGTTGTTGATTTTCCAACACCACCTTTACCAGAACTTACCATTAAAAAGTTCTTTACTTGTGGAGCAATGTTTTTTCCACGAGAAGAAGACTCTCTTGGCATTACCGGTGCTTTTATATTTACAGTAACTTTCCCTGCGCCTACATTTTTTAATTCTTTTTCTGCTTCATCAACGATTTGTGCAGCAACTTCCGGTGCTGATGATGTGATATCAACAGTAAAACTTACATCTTTACCATTTACTGCTATATCTTTAACAAAACCAAAAGTTACAATATCTTTGGTAAAACCGGGATACATAACTTTTGAGAGTGCTGATTTTACGATTTCTTCAGTCATTTATTTTTTCCTTTTTATAAATTTAATTTTTCAAACATTATAGCCCAGGTTACAGAAAAAAATTTAGTTTTTTTCTAAGTCACGCTTTAGCGTTTGAAAACCTGGGTTTCGAATAACTTTTAAGCTTTCAAGCCTCATCGGAAGCAAGGTCAAAACCTTGCCTCAACTAAATTAGAATTTTAAAAATATAGTATATCTAAAGAAGACAAATATTGTCTTGTTTAAAGTCAATTTATTTTTTAGTTTTTTTAAACTAGTGTTTCCGATTCTTCTTTGTCTTTATTATCTTGAATAATTCGCTCAATGCCTTCAGGATTTTCCATAATCTCTTGGGTTATTTTATAAGAACAAAATTTTGGTCCACACATAGAACAAAATTCTGCTTCTTTAAATACATCTTGAGGCAGTGTTTCATCATGGTATTCACGAGCACGTTCACTATCAAGTGCAAGCTCAAACTGTTTTTCCCAGTCAAATGCATAACGGGCATCGCTCATTGCATCATCAACATCTCTTGCCCCTTTACGTCCACGGGCAATATCAGCAGCATGCGCCGCTATTTTATAAGCAATAATCCCTTCACGAACATCATCGGCATTCGGAAGTCCTAAGTGTTCTTTCGGTGTAACATAACACAGCATTGACGCACCGTGCCAACCACCTACAGCCGCACCGATAGCAGAAGATATATGATCATACCCTGCTGCTATATCTGTTACAAGCGGCCCTAAAATATAAAAAGGAGCTTCGTGGCAAAGTTCTCTTTGAATCTTCATATTGCGTTCTACCTGATTTAAAGGCACATGCCCCGGGCCTTCAATCATAACCTGCACATCTTTTTCCCATGCGCGAAGTGTTAACTCACCAAGAACTTTTAACTCGCCTAGCTGTGCATCATCCGACGCATCTGCCAGACAACCAGGACGAAGAGAATCCCCAAGAGACAAAGAAACATCATACTTTGCACAAATTTCCAAAATATCATCAAATGCACTGTAAAAAGGATTTTCTCTATGATAATGCATCATCCATGCAGCCATAAGAGAACCACCCCGAGAAACAATTCCCATTTTACGTTTTGCAACTTTAGGCATCGTCTCCAACAAAAAACCTGCATGAATTGTAAAATAAGAAACACCCTGCTTTGCTTGACGTTCCAGGACATCAAGCATAACCTCTATACTCAAATCTTCAATTTTATTTCCAACATCATGAAGAATCTGATAAATAGGCACAGTTCCGATAGGAATTTTTGAAGAAGCTATGACCGCTTTTCTAATCTCATCCAAATCTCCGCCGGTTGAGAGATCCATAGCCGTATCTGCTTTATAATGTTGTGATACTTCCATCTTTTCAACTTCACCCTGCACATCCGAAGCGATTGCCGAGGACCCGATATTTGCATTAATTTTACATTTACTTGCAATTCCTATGGCCATCGGCTCTAATGATGTATGATTTACATTCGCCGGTATAATTAATCTACCGCGAGCTATCTCACTACGAACCAGTTCAGGAGATAAATCTTCTATTTTTGCGACATATTCCATCTCTTGTGTAATAATGCCTTTTTTTGCGTAGTGCATCTGTGTTCTTACAGAATCACCTTCTCGCTCTTTAACCCATGAAGATCTCATAAGCTTCTCCTCAATATTATATTTTCATTCTTTATATATAGTGGAAATATAATCAAATAAAGTTAATCTAACATAAAGGAAAGTAATTGATAGGATTATTTATGTAAGGTTTGAAAGTAATAGTGACTAATCTACACAATCAAGATAAAAAAAAGCTTTCTGAGTGTATAATTTCGTAACACTTTTAAATTTCAGGAGACTATTTGTCTGATTTAACACTTATTTTATTGTCAGCCGGTAGTTCTAGTCGTTTTGATACCACTGTTAAGAAACAGTGGCTACGTATACAACACAAACCTTTATGGCAATTTGTAGCAGACAACTTTTTACAAAGCGGACTTTTTTCTAAAATTATTCTTGTCGCAGCAAAGAACGATATTGAATTTATGAAAAACTATGCAGACTATGACTTTGTCCAAGGTGGCGATAGCAGGCAGGCATCTTTGACAAATGCTTTATTACATGTAAAGAGTGAATATGTTCTTGTAAGCGATATAGCCAGAGCCTGTATATCTGAAGAGTTGCTACAAAGAATACGCGCTAAAAAGGGAGATGCTGATTGTATTGTTCCTTTTTTACATGTAACAGATACTATTGTTTACGAAAACACTACAATAGACAGACAAAAAGTAAAAAAGATTCAAACTCCTCAGCTTTCTCGTACTAAAATACTCAAAAATGCCCTGCAAACACCTACGGAATTTACGGATGAAAGCAGTGCTATAGTAAGCTATGGTGGCACCCGTGCATTTGTGGAAGGTGATGAAAATGCTTATAAAATAACCTTTACCGGGGATTTAAACAAACTGCCGTGTTTGAGTGAACCATCAAGTGACATCTTAAGCGGAAACGGTTTTGATGTGCATGCTTTTGATGAAAAAGGCGAAATGTATCTTGGCGGTGTCAAAATAGATTCACAATACGGTTTTAAAGCACACAGTGACGGTGATGTAGCTTTGCACTCACTTATAGATGCCCTTTTGGGTGCTGCAGGAATGGGTGATATTGGTATGCTTTTTCCTGATAATGATGCAGCTTATAAAAACATAGATTCAAAAGAGCTTCTCAAAGAAGTTGTAGCAAAAATCTACAATTACGGTTTTGAGATTATAAATGTAGATATTACAATAGCTGCACAAAAGCCAAGAATCGGAAGCTATAAAGATAAAATGCGAAAAACAATCGCAGAGATACTAAAAATTGACAAAGCAAGAGTCAATGTAAAAGCAACAACAACAGAAAAACTCGGCTTTATTGGCAGGGCTGAAGGTGTCGGTGTGATTGCAAATGCAAATTTAAGATATTTTAACTGGAGAATAAGTACCTCTCCATAAATAACCCCAATTTCAGAAGCTTAAAAAGAGGGCTAATGTAAGGCGAAATTCCGCATGAGCTACTAGTAGCTTGAAGGATTTTCAACGAAGCAGTAGCCTTCTTTTTAAACTTCCCTTCGGGCAAAAAGCAAATAGCCCTATTGCGTCGTTAGATTCCTTTGGATTAACTAGTTAGTCCTGCAGAAATCTGCCTAGCACTAGAACTATTTGCTTTTCGCTGAAGTTGGGGTTATTTATGAAAAGGTACCTAATAAGATAACATGAAGATATTAATTATAGAAAACGAAGTGTATTTAGCCCAGAGTATTGCAACAAAGCTAGGAGAGTTAGGTCATACATGTGAAATGTGTACCTCGACAAGAGATGCAATAGGAAGCAATAATTATGATGTTGTACTACTCTCCACCAACATCAACGGACAAGATTTTAATCCTGTTATAGAAACATTTAAAAATTCCATTGTAATTTTAATGGTTTCATATATAAGCAACGACACTGTATCCAAACCGCTAAGTGCAGGAGCCAAAGACTATATACTCAAACCATTTATGATTGAAGAACTCGTACGAAAAATTGACCACTATCAAGATTATGAAAAACTTAAAAAACGCAATGAAGCATATGAAAAATATCTTGCACATTCATTTTTAAACACAAAGCATGAACAAGATTTAGACAATATAGAACTGCCTCTTTTTATCTCATCAAATTTTCAAAAATATGCAGATGCATTTGCATTTGAATATGCTCAAAAGAAAAACCTGCCTATACATTTTCTTTCTTTAAACGATCCAAAAACACTGAGTGATATAGACTCCCTTCCTCAGAATTCAATCATATATATCATTGATTACCAAGTAGTCAAAAAAAGTGATAAAAAACGCTTTTGTGATCTTATCAAAGGGAAAAAAGCCATTATTGCCAGTAGTGACAAAATTGAAGAAGTAGCCTACCCTGTCATAGAAATAAAAAGTGAAAGTAATGTTTTTGACAAGGGTGAAATCCTACCTATTGAAGACTATGTAAAATTTATTGTTTTAAATTATCAAAATAAATATCCTGATACCGAACTTTCAAAAAAACTGGGAATCAGTCGTAAAAGTTTATGGGAAAAGAGAAAAAAGTATGACATCATCAAGAAAAAATAAAACTCTTTTTATAGATAAAGAAGCAGCTTCTGCACTAGAACTTGTTTCTGAATCTCTTTTAACTCCTGTTACAAAACTCATGAATGAAAAAGAATCCCAAGAAGTTTTGCAAACAGGACTTATAAACGGACAATCTTTTCCTTTTCCTTTTATATTAGCTCCCTCAGGACAAAAAAACGAAGAGGTCATTCAATCATTACAGCCCAATGAAGAGATAACTATTCTTTGCGACGGAGAAGAGTTTGCAACACTTAGCGTCGAAGATACTTTTAAAATTAATCCAAAAGAACGTGTCAAACATATTTATGGTACCGATGATTTAACACATCCTGGAGTAAAAACAACCATTAAAAGAATTGGAAATTGGGCCATTAGCGGTTCATACACCATACTTCACAAAACAAAAGACAAAAACAAAATCAAAATTCAACAGGCCAAAGAGCTTATAGGAGCAAAACACACCAGTTCCTTGGTAATGGGCGCCAACCCTCTACATCGAGCACACGAAAGACTCATTCGTCAAACTCTTGAAAATACTGATTTACTTGTTGTCTTTTTGCTCAAACCTTATGACAGTGCAAACTTAAAATATGAAATAAGAAAAGAAGCGCTTGAATACTTTGTAAATAATTTTCTGCCAAAGAACCGTGTGATTATTATTCCACTTGAGAACAGCTATATTTTTGCCGGATATAATGAAATCATTATTGATGCCATTGTTGCAAAAAACTATGGTTGCGATAGACTGACTATAGGTCGTAATCATGCAGGTCTTGGTATGTTTTATGATTGTAACTCAAATAAATCGATTATAGACAAAGTAACCGGTATAGATATTGAAATAACCGTTGCAAGTGAATATGTATACTGTAACGAGTGTAAAACGCTTGTCAGTAAAAACACCTGTCCACACGGGCAGCATCATCAAATCTCTTATCATGCTGATTCAATTTTAGAGCTTTTAGAATCCGGGCTTTTACCGCCTGCCGTTTTAATCAGAAAAGAAATTTCATCATTTTTACTCTCAAAACTTTTTCCAAACAGATTTAAAAATTTGGAAAAACTTTATTATGATATTTTTCCTGTAAAAGGTCTACTTGAAGAACATAATGAAAAAGATTTTTATCTTGAGCTTATGAAGCTTTATCAAACAACATCATTAACCTAAGGAAGTATTATGAATTGGTTTTTTTTAACATTAGGATACAGTGGACTTTCTCCCAAAGCACCCGGAACAATGGGAACATTAGTTTCTCTGCCTCTTGGAATGGCAATACTTATATATTTTGACGCAACAACTCTCTTTTTAGCAGCACTGCTTAT
>Ga0256842_1002551_pt1 | contig 12930 bp, 12 predicted proteins | sample 4559240metaG_FD_185973 | JGI IMG/M metagenome (GOLD analysis project Ga0256842, IMG submission 185973) | Hydrothermal vent microbial communities from Guaymas Basin, Mexico - 4559-240 | ecosystem: Environmental > Aquatic > Marine > Hydrothermal vents | place: Mexico: Guaymas Basin | collected...
GACTGCCAACTAGAAATACAAATCTCTCTCCCCATTCTTAATTCTATCCACTCTATCAATTAGTAGCTCTTTTACCTTTTTATTCTCCATTTTGTCAATGGATTTATTTATAAGCTCCCAGCCTTTCTCGGCATTTTTTATCTCACGATAGTCAATAAGATATTCGGCCAAAGTCATAATTGCATTTGGTGTGCATTTTTCTTTAATAAAGCCTGGTACCGAAAACTCCATAAAGTGCTCACCAGTACGACCTAATCTATAACAGGCCGTGCAAAATGATGGTAGGTATTGATCTTCAATAAGTTCGTCAATTACCTCGGCAAGGCTTCTATTATCGTTAATAAGAAATTGCTCCTTGCGAAGGTCCTGTTCTTTTTTCTCTGTTTCCGAATAGTTTCCAATCTCTATTTTTGTTCCGGCATCTACTTGGGAGCATCCAAACTGAAGAATTTCCTTACGAAGCTCCTTAGGCTCTCTTGCAGTAAGTATAAGCCCTGTATATGGTACAGCAAGTCGTAGTATTGCTACAAACCTAGCGAAATCCTCATCACTTACTTTATATTTAGGATCGATATTAAACTCTTCGGCCTCTTGCAAACGAGGAAAAGAAATAGTATGTGGCCCCACATTATAGCAAGCCTCAAGGTGATTTGTATGGCGTACCAAAGCAAGCATCTCAAATCTCCAATCGTATAATCCTAGCAAAACACCAATTCCCACATCATCAAGCCCAACATCCTGTGCGGTATCCAATGAAGTTAGTCGATAATCATAATCTTTTTTCTTTCCACTAAGGTGATATTCGGCGTAAGTTTCTTTATGGTATGTTTCTTGAAAAACCTGATATGTTCCTATACCTGCGTCTTTTACAGTTTTAAAACCTGCGGCATCAAGTGGTGCAGCATTTATATTCACTCGGCGTATTTCGCCATTTTTGCTCTTGACCCCGTATACGGTTTTTACAGTATCAGCAATAAATTCTGGAGAGTATTTTTTATGCTCACCATAAACAAGGATAAGTCTTTTCTGCCCATTATCTTCCAATGCTTTTACATCAGAAATTAATTCATCTTTACTTAATGTCTTACGAACAGTTTCGGTATTTGATGCTTTAAAACCACAATACTGACAATTATTCATACATAAGTTTCCCACATAAAGTGGCGCAAATAGCACAATCCTATTTCCATAAACACGCTCTTTAAGGTCCCTTGCTGCCTGCTTTATTTCTTCAATAAGCTTGGGTGAATCTGCCTTAACAAGGACCGCCACTTCAGCCATATTTAAGCGCTCCTTATTTAGTGATTTCTTAATAATGCTTCTAACATTTTCTTCCTGAGAGTTGGTAGTATTTAGTATATCCCAAATCTCATCGCTATCGATAAACGACTTATGAGCCTTATCTTCTATTTTGTATTTTTCGGGTGTAAATTTCATGATATGTTTGTTTTATTAGGTAATAAAATGGTGAATTCCGAACCAATTCCTAATTCGCTCTTTACTTCTATACTGCCACCGTAGGATTTTACGGTTTGCTTCAGTATAGAAAGGCCTAATCCAGTTCCTGAAATACCTTTTGTGTCTTTATTCTTTATTCTGCTGAAACTATGAAATAATTTATTCATATCCTCATTTGCAATACCTATGCCTGTGTCCTTTACCTTTATTTTTAGGTTTTTCTTATTTCGTTTCAGAGCGATAAATATTTCGCCATTTGTCTTATTATATTTTACGGCATTGGAGAGGATATTATTAAATATTATTTCAATCTCGTATTGATTAGCTTTATGAATAATATTTTGCTCTACTTTTCTCCTAATTTTTAAGTTTTTCTGAATGGCAATTGGCCTTATTGTATCTATGGCTGTCTTGCATATTTCCGAAACATTAATATCAGAATGCTCTTTATCATCATGTGTTTTTTCGAGCTGAGTGAGGTCCAATAAGTCCATAATTAATGATCGCATTCCTGAAATTCTATCCAAAGAGCGTTTTATCATTTTGTCATAAGACTCAATTTTATCACCCATAATTTTGTCGTCCATTATATTCAAATAACCTTCAATTGCATGTAATGGCGATTTAAGCTCATGCGAAAGTACTGATAGAAATTTATACCTAAGTTTTTTGCCATGCGATTTCATCTGTTGAGTCATTCGCTTTAGGTATAGTTGCTTGGTAGAGCTTTCAATTGACGATCTCAGCTCCTGAGGGTTAAATGGTTTAAGAATAAAACCACTAGCACCTTTATCAGTGGCTGCAATTGCAAATTCGCGACAAGCTTGTGCGGCAACCATTGTTACCGAAATGTCAACTTTATTCTCATTTATATATTCTAGAATTTCTATTCCAGCTATATCAGAGAGACGAGTTGCTAATAAAAGCAAATCTACCTCTTTATTCTTGATTATTTTAAGCCCCGATTTGCCAGAATTGGCCTCTATTATTTCGAAATCAAAATCCTCTTCCAAAAATGGAAAGCCAACAGTAACCCCTTGCATAATATCAATTATTTTGCTTCTGATATTTGCATCACTATCAATAATTAAGATTTTGACAGTATTCATAACTTAGAGTTTTAATAGTTTACTAATTTCGCGATGTAGCTGATCAGGCCTAATTCCTTTCTCTAATATTAGATTAGCACCTAGCCAGTTTTGATCAGCTTCGGTTTCTACACTGAAGCTCATGCCTGTTTCTGCGGCTACTGATGTAGCAATTATTATTGGCATATCAGGATATAAACGCTTGGATTTATTTGATAAGATGAAACCACTGTCTTCGTTTTCCATCATTAAATCAAAAATTGCTAAGTCAGCTTTGTGCTTCTTTAGTAATTCCTCGCCTTCGGCTTGGGTCTCGCCAGATATTACTTCAAAACCAAAGCTTAGTAGTAATATCTCCATTTGCTCTTTGAAATCTATATCGTCCTCAACTAAGAGTACTTTCTTACCTTCTCCTATTTTATTATGTTCTTTCATGATAGTTTTCTTCTTACGGTTATTTATATAACAAATTTAATATAATGCCCTTATCTAATCAATATAATACGCTTGTATTAATACATTTATTTTCCGATAATTGGCATTGATAATAATTACATTTTAAAAGCACTAAAGGATAGATATTTCTATCCTTTAGCTAATTATGCTACTTTAATACATTTCTCTCTTTATAGTGAGTATGTAGTAAATGGTGACTTTTTTCGCTAGCAGGTTTTCCTAAATAGTCCTTATAGATGTTTATAATATCAGGATTTTCGTAAGAAGTACGAATTTCCTCGGTATCATCAATCTTATATAATGTTGCCATACGCTTACGTATATTGTCGGTATTTAGCGAAATTGGCTGTCCACCACCATTTATACAACCTCCAGGGCAGGCCATCACCTCAATAAAGTGAATATCGTCTCGTCCATTGCGGATTTCGTTAAGTAAAGTATCCACATTTCCAAGGCCATTTACCACGGCTATTCCTAAGTCCAAATCACCAACCTTAAGTTGCTTTATTTTTATATCATCAAATCCACGAATGGCTTCAATCTTTCGCTCTTTTATTGGCTCGCCAGTAATCATTTTGTGAGCTGTACGTACAGCCGCTTCCATTACTCCGCCTGATGCACCAAATATCTTACCAGCAGTACTTCTTTTGCCCAAAGGCGAATCAGCATCTTCTGGCTCAAGAGATTTAATGTCAATACCGAACATATTAAGGAATTGCGAAAACTCACGAGTGGTAAGTACGGCATCCACATCCGATATTCCGTGGCTTGTCATTTCCTCGCGCTGGGCTTCAAATTTCTTTGCAGTACAAGGCATTATGGCTACAGAATAGATATCAGCAGGATCGATGTTCTCTTTTTCTGCATAATAATTATTTATCATGGAGCCCATCATTTGCTGTGGCGATTTACAGCTCGATAGATTTTCGAGCATATCAGGAGCAAATTCTTCGGCATATTTTACCCAACCTGGGCAGCAGCTTGTAATCATTGGTAATTTACCGCCAGTGGTTACTCTATGCACAAGTTCTGTTGCCTCTTCCATAATGGTAAGATCGGCAGAAAATGATGAATCAAATACGGCATCAAAACCGATTTTACGAAGTGCAGCGTTCAATATTCCATTCACATCTGTTCCAGCAGGTAAGCCAATTTCCTCAGCCAAAGTTACTGTTATTGATGGTGCATATTGTACAACAACATGTTTCTTAGGAGAATCTAATGCTTCTATTATTTGTGCTGAGTGGTTTTTCTCATAAAGTGCGCCAGTAGGGCATACCAATATACATTGTCCGCAATTTACACATGATGATGTGTTCAAGCCTTTGTCAAAAGCAACACCAATTTCGGATTTATTTCCTCTATTTACAAAGTCGATGGCATGTACGCCAATCACTCTGCCACAAGCATCAACACAGCGACCACAAAGAATACATTTTGCAGGATCTCGCACAAGGCTAACTCCTGAAGTATCAATTCTATGCGTATTCTTTTCGCCTCTAATTCTACGTTCACGCACTCCTAAATTGAAAGAAAGGTCTTGCAATTCGCAGCTCTTATTTCTTACACAGTATAGGCAGTCGTCGGGGTGGTTGCTAAGCAATAGCTCCACAATAACCTTACGCGATTCGGCCACTCTTTTGGAGTGAGTAGAAACTTTCATGCCTTCAGCAACTATGTTGGAGCACGATGTTATTAGTTTTCCGCTATTTAAATCCTCCACCACGCACATACGGCATGCTCCGGTAGGCATTACATCCTTTATGTGGCATAGGGTAGGGATGTTTATGCCTTCATCGCGACAAACATCGAGCAGAAGCTTGCCTTCTTCTACTTCTATTAGCTTATTATTTATTTCTAGTTTGATCATTTTCGTGTTTTTTTAAGAGATAATAATAGAATTGAACTTACATACATCGAAGCAAGTACCGCAAGCAATACATTTGTCTTCAACAATAAAATGCGGCTCTTTTCTGCTTCCGATAATGGCGTCAGTAGGGCATTTCTTAGCACAAATTGTACATCCAGTACAGGCATCCACATCAACAGTAAAATGGCGTAGGTTTGTACAAACTCCAGCGCTACATTTTCTGTCAAAAATATGCTCTTCGTATTCTTCTCTAAACCATTTTAGCGTACTAAGTACAGGGTTTGGAGCTGTTTGTCCAAGACCACAAAGTGAAGTTTCTTGAATTACTTTTGCAAGCTTTTCAATCTGTGTTACACCTTTAATTCTTTCCAAAGCTTGATGCTGAGATTCATTAATTGGGCGGTTGGTAATGCTTTCCAATATGTCGAGCATACGTTTTGTTCCTTCTCTACAAGGAATACATTTTCCACAACTCTCGCGCTGAATAAAATCCATGAAGAATTTTGCAACATCAACCATGCAGGTGTCTTCGTCCATTACTACTAGACCACCAGAGCCCATCATCGCGCCTTTTTCTATAAGCGATTCGTACTCAATAGGTATGTCGAGGTTTTCTTCGGTAATACAACCTCCCGAAGGACCACCAATTTGAACAGATTTGAATTTTTTGCCGTTTGGAATTCCTCCAGCAATATCAAAAATAACTTCTCTTACAGTAGTACCCATAGGAATTTCCACAAGGCCAGTAAGCGTAATCTTTCCCGATAGAGCAAATACTTTTGTTCCCTTGCTTTTTGCAGTTCCAATGGAGCTATACCATTCCTTGCCTTTAATAACTATTTCAGGAATATTAGAAAGTGTTTCTACATTATTGATAATAGTTGGTTTGCCATGCAGTCCGCTAGCAGCCGGAAAGGGTGGGCGTGGACGAGGCATTCCTCTTCGGCCTTCGATACTACCAATCATGGCAGTTTCTTCACCACAAACAAAGGCTCCTGCGCCTTTCTTGATTTTAAACTCTAAGGAAAAGTCAGTTCCTAAAATATTTTTTCCAATAAATCCGTATTTTTTAGCATCCTCAATAGCTATATCAAGCCTGTGAATTGCAAGAGGATATTCAGCACGAATATATACTATGGCTTTTGATGCACCAATGGCATAAGCGGCAATAGCCATACCTTCGATTAGTCGATGAGGATCGCCCTCGATAACGGCTCTATCCATAAAAGCGCCAGGGTCGCCTTCGTCGGCATTACAAATCAGGTATTTTTGATCAGAAGGAGTAGCGCTAGCAAATTTCCATTTTTTTCCTGTTGGAAATCCTCCGCCACCACGGCCACGAAGTCCACTTTCTTCAATATTGTCGCAAACCTCAATTGGTTTTTGTTCGTTAATGCATTTATGAAGTGCACGATAGCCACCACGAGCAATATACTCGTCAATTTTTTCAGGATTTATAAGTCCACAGTTCTTAAGAACAACTCTTTGCTGAGGCTTAAAATATGGGTGCTCATTTATGAACTGAACACCTTCCCAAGCTCTACCTTTGCTGTCGAGCTGAAAAAGAATACCTTCTTTAGGAAGCTCAAGAGCCATCATGCTGTCAAAAATATTGTCAACTTTTGCTGCGCTAACATTTTTGAATGATAGGCGATTATAACCTGGCATTTGTATATCAATCATTGGCTCATAAGCACAAAGTCCAATACAGCCAACATTCACTATCTCAGCCTCTATATTGTTTTTGTGGAGGTATGATCTAATTTGAGTTTCGGTTTTGGCAGCTCCTGCTCCCAAACCACAGGTTCCTGCACCTATGTATATCACAGGTTTTTCAATAAGCTCTCTTTTTAGAGTACTTATTTCTATAGTTTCGAAATGGCTAGGCTTATTATTAAACCAATCCATCAATATTGTGTTTATTGCTTCCATATTAGTCTTCTTTTTTGCGATATTCTTCAATAATTCCTTTTAAAGATTCTGTTGTAACTTTGGCGTGAAACTCTCCATTAATACTAATTACAGGAGCCAAGCCACAAGCGCCAATACATGCAACTACTTCTATACTAAATAGCCCGTCGCGCGAGGTGCTTCCAGCTTTTATCTTTAGAATTTTCTCCATTTCTTGTAGTACTGTGGCTGAGCCCAATACGTGGCATGCTGTACCTCTACATACGCTAATGTGATATTTGCCAACTGGCGAAAATCTAAACTGATTGTAGAAAGTTGCTACGCCATACACTCTTGATGATGGTAGCTTTAAGAATTCTGAAACCTCGCGTACCGATGTTTCAGATAAAAAACCATTGTCTGCCTGTATGTCTTGCAGTATTGGTATTAAATCGTCAGCTGTAGCTTTATTATACTTATCAAATATTTCTTGTGAATTGTTCATTATTAAGTCTTTTTTATGTTATAATATTAACAATTAATTTTATAAAATTATCCGCAATGGAAATGTTCATGTACTAATTTGTTTAATAGGTCTTTGTTTGTACTTATTTCTGTTCTAAGGTTTTGGTCATTATATTCTTTAAGGTTATGACTTATGCAGTCCAATAGGTTATCTGTAAATATTTTATGTTTCAAAAGAACGTTTTTCTGGTTTTGAATTGCCAATCCAGCCTGATGACAAGAGTCGGGTAGTACGTTTAGTTTATCGTCAGCGCTGTGATCGTCAAATATATTTATGTCCACATAAGTGTCCTTGGCAATTGTTAGCGCGTTTTCCATTTCTAAGCCATGCAATGCTGCTAAGCAAAGGCCTGCCATCAGATGGTAAATATTTGCCGAACCATCAGCAGCTCTATATTCTACTGTTTGCTTATATGAGAAATCGGTATTGTTTATATTCTCTTTGGGGTTTATCATTTTTGACATATCGTTAGTACCAGTCCAGCCTAGTGGTACTCGTACTAATACTGAGCGGTTTCTATCGCCCCAGCAGATAGTTGTTGGTGCTTCCTGATGAGGTACCAATCTAAAATATGAAGTAGGATTTGTATTACCAAAAGCTGTTAGGCTTGGTGCCAAATCAATATAACCAGCAATTACTTTTTTTGCAGTATCACTAATTTTATGATTCTCTATCATTACATTTTTGCCATCTTTCAGTAGGCGAGTATGAATATGTAGTCCACTACCAGCTTTGCCTTCAGTAATTTTTGGTGCAAATGTTACACTCAAATCATATTCGAAAGCAAGTTGTCTGATTATCCATTTTGCAATAATTAATTGGTCGGCAGCAGATTCTACATCGCATGCAAGAAATTCTATTTCGTTTTGCTCATAATTTTTATTATCCAATACAAAATTGCCAACTTCAGAATGACCATATTTTATCTGTCCACCACATTGCGAAATCAGTTGCATTGCTTTTGTTCTGAAATTTTTCATTTTATTAAAAGGATATGACTCCTGATATCCTGCTTGATCATTTGTAGCAAATAAATCTTCCTTATCACTAATAACATAATATTCGAGCTCACCCATTGCTTGAAAGTCAAATCCTTTTTGAGTTTTAAGAGCAGTTGCTGCTTTATGAAGTATGTAATCAGGGCCGCTTTCTAGTGGTTTTCCTTCTTTGGTAAAAAATGTACAAAGTAGGTCTATAGTAGCTACTTCTGCAAAAGGATTTATAAAAGCAGTTCTATAACGAGGAATTACATAAAGATCACTTTCTCCAGCTTGAATATGTGCAAATAAACTTGATCCGTCAACTCTTTCTCCAGAGGTGAGAATTTCTTGTAAATGTTGTTCCGAATTAATTACAAAATTTAATGTTTTTAATCTGCCATCATCAGCAACATAATGAAAATTCACCATCTTCACTTCATTGTCTATAATGAAGGTAATGATGTCGTTACGAGTAAAATCTTTAGAATCTTTTTTAAGATACGAAGATATTATATTTGGGTTTAATCTATATGTATTTGCCATAATATTGGTCTCTAATAACTATGTTAATTATATAACAAAAGTATATAAATACTCATAGGTAATTACCATTTCTGTTAATTAAATAACAGTAGCTAAATGATAATTCTCAATAACAAAAATGACCGTTATAAAACAATTTTTATAACGGTCATTTAGTATTTCAAAAACCAACAATAAAGATGAAGGATTTTTGTGTTTTTTTAATTTTAAGGTACTATAAAGAAGGTAAAGATATTTTGTCCTTTTTCACATCTTCTTCGTCTATATCGAATTTTTTAAGAACCTTAACGTATAGTTCATATTCTTTATTATGAATATCGCCATCAGCTATCATTACAAGGTCCATCCATGCTAAAGCTCTTACCTTTTCCTTATAGGATGCTTTTTTAAGAATAGTCATAACGATATCAAGCTGCTCATCTGCAGAGCCAAGATCAGAGTTGATGAAATTGCTAAAGTCATCATCGTTAATTTTTTCGTGTTCGCGCATTAATTTCATTGTGCGCCATTCAGGGTCGTTTGGGTCAAAGTTCTTTTTGCCGTCTGCACCAGACATTAACCAATATAAATATAATAGACCTGATTTGTAGTTAAGTGAAATTGCCATGTGATTTTATTTTAAATTTTGAGTGCCAAATATACGATTTATTTTACTATTTACTAAATAAATGTAAAAAAAATCATATTATTTTGTAAATTTACCGCTTGAATACTAAAATATCACAGTGGACGAAAGAATTAAAAAATATTTAATTTGGGGAGCAATAAGTATAGCTTTCTTTTTAATGTTAGATTTATTATTGGTAATTGTTGAAAGCAATAATCCAGATTCTGCTGTGCATTCATTTTCGGATGCATTCTGGTATATGATAGTAACTATTACTTCGGTAGGGTATGGCGATATAGTTCCTGTATCTTTTATTGGCAAGGGGATAGGGTATATTTTCATTTTTTCAAGTTTAATAGTATTAGGTATTTTAATTAGTAGTATGTCAACAAATATTTCTACCATGATTGAGGAAAATAAATTAGGTTATAGAGGGACTAAATTCGAAAATCATATTGTTTGCATTGGTTGGAATGATTTTAGTCATATGGTTGTTAATGAGGTTCTTCATGCTTCTCGAAAGGTTGCTATCGTAACAAATCGAAAGGATGATGTAGAGCTTATTTATAATCTTTACGATAAGAAAAGCATTTTTGTGCTTTATGCTGATTACGATAATTTGGAATCAATTTCAAAAACAAACCCAGATATGGCATCTGAAGTATTCTTGGGATTTGAGGAAGATACAGCAGCACTTTTATATGTAATAAATTTCAAAAAAAGATATCCTAAACCAAATATTGTAGTTGCAATAAAAAATCATAAGCTGCATGATACTTTCCTTACTGCGGGAGTAAAATATGTTGTTGCTCGTAATGAAATTGCCTCTAAGCTTGTTGCTAGTTATGTTTTTGAACCTGATGTAGCTAAGCTAAATATTGATTTGTTAGGTGCTGCTGTACATGATGAGGATTTTGATAATCAGCAGTATTTAGTTACCGAAAAGAACCCATTTTTAAATAAGAATTACGATGATGCTTTTGTAAAGCTTAAACTTAAGTATAATATTGTTTTACTTGGTATTAGCAAGCACGACAATAATGGAGGGCATGCTGAGTTATTGGTAAATGCGCGCTCCGAAACAGTTATAGAACTTGGTGATTACCTCATTGTTATGGTGTCAGGTAAAAAGAAAAAAAGAGTAGAAAAGCTTTTTGGAATAAGTGAGGGAAAATTTTAATGTAAAAATTAACTTAATTTATTATATATTTGCTTTTTAAAATCGAAAATGTTATAACTAAAATTTATAGAAATGATTAAACAACTAAAGATTACTTTATCATTGATAGTGCTAATGACAGCAATGGCTGCTTCTGTATTCGCACAAGAGTATGTAGCGCCAAAACTACTTATCGTATCAGGTTTTGAAGGCGGCTCTAATTATGAAATGGCAAAAGACATGCAAAAAATGTCGCGATTAACATTAGGTACTCCATCATATCAGGAAGGCGAATTAGTAGTAGAGATGAAAGACGGTAAGCCTATTGTTGACGAATATGGTGATACATCAATGATTGCAGAACAAGTTTCTACAGGTGATACTTTAGATTTTTTACAAGTTAGAGATTCAGAAGGTAGTTATTATAACTTCTTAAGAATTATCAAGTCTAATACAGACTTAGCATTTTTACAGTATGACGTATTATTATACGAATCAATGAAAGATTTGACTCGTACATATAAGAAATCAGAAAGTATTAAAGTGATTTTACCTATGGGTTTAGAGCAAATACATATTGTAGCTCTTAAAAGTGAAGAAAAAGGTGCTATTAAAAACTATGATGACCTTAAAGGTAAGAAAGTTGCTATAGGATCTTCTTTACAAGGAACAAACATCACAGCTCAGTACATTAAAGAGATTACTAAGATGAAGTGGCAAGATATTGAGATTCCTTATGATAAAGCTCTTAAAGCTCTTTTATCAGGTCGTATCGATGCTTTCTTTTATGTAGGTGCTGATCCAGTATCAAACTTCACAGGAATGTCGAAGCAAATGCGTGATAGAATTACATTAATTCCATTGAATCCTACAAAAGGAGTTAAGGATTTAGATGCTACTTATACTAAGTCAACAATTAAGCAATCAGATTATAAAAAATGGCTAACAGCTGATGTTCCTACTTATGCTGTACGTTCATTATTAGTTACTGATATCAACGGTCAAACTGAAGAGACTAAAGCTGATATTGTGAAGCTTATGCAAGTTGTATATAGCCATAAAGATGATGCAAATATTCACCCTAATTGGAAAGAAGTATTCAGTGCTAAAGCAGCTAATGAAGCTGAAATCGATTGGGATTTTTATGAGCCAACTCAAAGTATATTCAAATAGAGAATAGAAAATATTTTATTAAAAAAGCGAAGCCTTATGGCTTCGCTTTTTTTGTTTATATAATTATCTGCTGATTGGTAATTATGTATTGAATTGCCGCTAATATCAATCTTATACCAATTTGGTATTATTTGATTCTACTAAAATGGTTTGCATGAAAGCGATTAATGCCTTTAAGCATACTCATTTAAGCTATAAAACTAAAGTATAGCTTATCTGTGCTGATAATAAGAATTATGAAATGATGGATACTTTAGCAAGTATTATTTAAAGAAATTAATACATTCTTTGGACTATTTAAATAGCACTCCAAATCTGATACCTGAAGTAATACTAATTGGGAAAGAAGGAGCAGCACTTGTCATATGACTATAATAGAACGGTATTTGCCCATCATTAGTATATCCATAGCCCAAACCAAAATAATAATCTACCATAAGTAAATCAGTAAATACAACTTGTCTTCCAAATTCAAGAAGAATAGAAAAGGTCGCTATTTGTTTTACTTTATTATCATTGTTTCCTCTATGAGCAGAGCTAAATGTAGTAAAAATGAATTCGGGTTTAATGTATAACCCATTAAGTATATGTACGTATTTTAATATGTCGAATAAAGATTTCCTCTTTCGCATTATTTTTAAGCCAGCCTTTAGAATAAAACCATTTTCGGCTCCTCCATTTGATGGAAAACCATAAATATATCCAGCTCCAAATTCCAAGCTTCTTCCTGGTGCTATGCTTCTTTCGTAACTAAAAGATACATGGCCCATTATCGGTGCAAGAAGGTGGACTTTTACCGCATTTTTCTTATAATCAGGTTCTTTAGTATTAGGAATGCTATCAGTAAATGTTTTCTCCAATCCGTTTTCGAAAATTATTTTGCTTACTTGATCTATTTCAATTATGAAAAATCGGTCTTTAGGATAGCAGGTCGTAAATAAATGATATTAGCAGAATCAATCTCCTGTACTTTACATATTATTCTTTTTGTGTCTTTTTTAACGATAGTATCTTGGGCAAATAAACTAAGTGAAAATACAATTGAAAAGAATAATAATGTAAATTTTAAAGATTTCATAAATGAATAATTATTTAGAATAGTATATTAGGATATACCTATAAAGGTATAATAAATATATCTATATAGTATATTGTGAGTAAAAAATAATCACCAAAAGAT
>Ga0256842_1002552_pt1 | contig 12929 bp, 12 predicted proteins | sample 4559240metaG_FD_185973 | JGI IMG/M metagenome (GOLD analysis project Ga0256842, IMG submission 185973) | Hydrothermal vent microbial communities from Guaymas Basin, Mexico - 4559-240 | ecosystem: Environmental > Aquatic > Marine > Hydrothermal vents | place: Mexico: Guaymas Basin | collected...
AAACTCACCATCGGTGATAAGATGTCTGGTCGTCACGGTAACAAGGGCGTTATTTCTCAGATTAGACCGGTTGAAGATATGCCGTTCCTTGAAGATGGAACTCCCATTGATATAGTTCTCAACCCTCTTGGCGTTCCTTCCCGTATGAACGTTGGACAGATTCTTGAAGTTCACCTTGGTCTTGCTGCTAAGGAACTTGGTAAGAAGATTGAACGTCTTATGAAAGCTGGTCTTGATAAAGTAAGAGAAGAGATTAAGGCAATTTACAACGATGAAAGAATTAGTAAGCTCATAGATAGTCTTTCTGACGATGAATTAAGAGAAGTTGCGAAGAAGCTTTCCAAAGGTATCAAGTTTGAGTCTCCTATCTTTAACGGTGCTAAGGAAGAGGAAATTAAGGAGCTTTTAAGAAGAGCGGGACTTCCAGAAACCGGACAGCTTACGGTTTACGACGGTTTAACTGGTGAACCGTTTGACCAGGATGTAACTGTTGGTTACATGTATATGCTTAAGCTCATTCACCTTGCTGACGATAAAATTCACGCCCGTTCAACTGGTCCTTACTCGCTCATTACTCAGCAGCCTCTTGGCGGTAAGGCTCAGTTCGGTGGACAGAGATTCGGTGAAATGGAAGTTTGGGCACTTGAAGCTTACGGAGCGGCTTATACGCTTCAAGAGATGCTTACCGTTAAGTCTGACGACGTTGAAGGTCGTTCGAGAGTTTATGAGGCAATTGTTAAGGGTAAATACTCCTTTGAACCTGGATTACCAGAATCCTTTAACGTTCTCGTAAGGGAGCTTAAAGCGCTTGCTCTTGATGTAAGGTTCATCAAAGAGGTCAAAGAAGAGGACGTTGAAAATTAATCTTAGCGGGTAGGTTTCCTGCCCGCCTTTTAAACCATTATTGATACAGGAGGTTCCTGTGAGTAAAAAAGAAATCGTGTTCTCTGAAGAGCCGAAAACTTTTGACTTTGATGCAATTGAAATCGGTCTTGCGTCTCCGGAAAAAATCAGGGAGTGGTCTTACGGTGAAGTTAAACTTCCGGAGACGCTTAACTATAGAACTTTAAAACCCGAAAGAGACGGTCTTTTCTGTGCCAGAATTTTCGGTCCTGTGCGTGATTGGGAATGCCTGTGCGGTAAGTATAGAGGTTCTAAATACGCCGGAGTTGTTTGTGATAGGTGCGGTGTTGAGGTAACACTTTCTAAAGAGAGACGTAGAAGGTTTGGTCATATAGAGCTTGCTGCTCCCTGCACGCACATCTGGTATGTTAAATCCGTTCCGAGTAAGATAGGTGCACTCTTAGGACTTTCTGTTAGGGAAGTGGAAAGAGTTGTTTACTTTGAAAGCTATATCGTTTTAGACCCGGGAGATGAAGAGGAAACGGGACTTGAAAAATTTCAGATTCTTACGGAAGAGGAATACAGGGAAAAAGTGGAAGAGTTAGGTGAAGAAGCGTTTGAAGTAGGCATTGGAGCGGCAGGTATAAAAGAGGCTTTAAAGAGAGTTGACCTTGAGGAGCTTGCTGAGGAGCTTCGCGAAGAAATCAAGATGTATTCTGGAGAAATTTCTTCCATCAATGCTGACCTGCAAAAACGCCTTCCTAACGTTTTCAAGGCGGCTGTAGATACTCTCTCTTACTACACAGGGCTTTCTGAAGATACGATTGTTGGAATAGTGAAGAACGTTTTGGTTATTGTTACTGACCCGGGTGATTCTGGTTTAGAAAAGGGACAGATTATTGATTACAACGAGTATAAAAAGCTCAGAGAGAAGTTTTCAATAGAAGTAGAAAAAGGTGGGAAGGCTTTAGAGTGGTATGTTGACTTCTTGGTAGAACAGGGCAAGATACAGAGCAAGGAACTTGTAAAAGAGGAAATTAGAAGAGCTACACGGAAAGATACAACAGAAGCCAAGCTTAAAAAGCTTGTTAGAAGGCTGAAAATTGTTGAAGCCTTCTTGAAATCTAACAACAAGCCTGAGTGGATGGTTCTTGAAGTTTTACCGGTTCTTCCACCGGAACTTCGTCCACTCGTTCCACTTGAGGGTGGAAGGTTTGCAACATCAGACCTTAACGACCTCTATAGGCGCGTAATTAATAGAAATAACAGGCTTAAAAGGCTTATAGAACTTGACGCTCCTGACATCATCATCAGAAACGAAAAACGTATGCTTCAAGAAGCTGTTGATACTTTAATTGATAACGGTAGAAGAGGAAGACCAGTTAAGTCCTCCAAAGGTCATCCCCTTAAGTCTCTTTCCGACGTTTTAAGGGGTAAACAGGGAAGATTCAGGCAAAACCTCTTAGGTAAGAGAGTTGACTATTCTGGTCGTGCAGTTATCGTTATCGGTCCTGAGCTTCAAATGCATCAGTGTGGTCTTCCGAAAATAATGGCTTTGGAGCTTTTCAAACCATTTGTCTACAGAAGGCTTGAGGAGAAAGGTTACGCCAACACCGTTAAGCAAGCCAAAAAAATGGTTGAAAGGCAAGAACCTGAAGTTTGGGAGTGCCTTGAGGAAGTAATTAAAGAACATCCAGTTCTCCTTAACCGTGCTCCAACGCTTCACAGGGTTTCTATTCAGGCGTTTGAACCTGTTTTGGTAGAAGGTAAAGCTATTAAACTCCATCCGCTTGTTTGCACGGCGTTCAACGCAGACTTTGACGGTGACCAGATGGCAGTTCACGTTCCGCTTTCGTTGGAAGCGCAACTTGAAGCTTATACTTTGATGCTTTCCACGCAGAACATACTTTCTCCTGCTCACGGTAAACCGTTAGCTGTTCCTTCTCAGGATATGGTTTTAGGTCTCTACTATATGACTCTTGAAAAGCCGGGTGCTAAGGGAGAAGGAAAAGCATTTTCTTCTATAGATGAAGTTCTCAAAGCTCTTGATTTAGGCGAAGTTGAACTTCACGCTCGCATAAAGGTTAAGATACCTGCTGAGAAAAGCGCTTCTGGAAAGCCTGAAGTTGTAACTACCACTGTTGGTAGAGTGAAGTTTAATACCTTACTTCCGGAGAATTATCCCTTCGTGAATAAGGTAATGACAAAGAAGGCTGTTGCAGAGCTTATTGCTGATATCCATAAGAAAATGGGTAACGAAGTAACTGTTGATATGCTTGATAGAATCAAAGAAGCTGGATTTATTCAAGCTACCTTGGGAGGACTTTCTATTGCTATTGATGACCTTCATATTCCACCTTCTAAAAAGGAACTTATAGAAAAGGCTAAGAAAGAAGTTGCTGAGATTGAGGAAGGATACAGGAAAGGACTTCTTTCTAAGGACGAACGTTACAACAAGATAGTTGATATATGGACAAGAGTTACAGAACAGCTTACCCGTGACATGATGGAATACATGGAGACTCACGACCTTAACTCCCGTGGAAGGTTGCCTAACGACGGTAGATTCAATCCTGTGTTCATGATGCTTCAATCCGGTGCTCGCGGTAGTCAGACGCAGATTCGTCAGCTTGCCGGCATGAGAGGTCTTATGGCAAAGCCTTCCGGTGAAATTATTGAAACTCCAATTATTTCTAACTTCCGTGAAGGGCTGACAGTTCTTGAATACTTTATTTCCACTCACGGTGCGAGAAAAGGTCTTGCAGATACCGCTCTTAAAACTGCTGATGCCGGTTACCTTACAAGAAGATTGGCGGATGTTGCACAGGATGTAATTGTTACTATGGAAGACTGTGGATGTGATGATGGTATAGAAGTTTCCGCCCTTATGGAGGCAGGAGAAATTGTTATTCCGCTTGCCAAAAGAATTGCTGGAAGATATGCGGCAGAGGATATTGTTGACCCCGTAACCGGTGAAATTTTGGTAAGGAAAAACGAAGAAATTACTGATGAAATTGCTCAGAGAATAGAGGATTTGGGTATAGATACAGTCAAAATTAGGTCTGTCCTTACATGTCGTGCTCCTTTTGGTGTTTGTGCCAAGTGTTACGGTAGAGACCTTGCGAGGAGAAGACCCGTTCAGTTAGGAGAATCGGTTGGTATTATCGCTGCCCAATCCATTGGTGAACCGGGAACTCAGCTTACTATGAGAACCTTCCACATTGGTGGTATCGCTATGCGCGGTGCTGAGGTTTCCGAGTATAGGGCAAAACATGCCGGCGTTGTAAGAATTTTTGACGTTAATACAATTACCGATAAGGAAGGCAGAGTAATTGTTATTAATAGAGCCGGTAAGGTAGCTGTTGTAGATGAAAAAACCGGTAAACATTTGGAACGTTACGATATCCCTTATGCTGCTGTTTTAAAAGTTAAAGATGGCGATAAGGTAGAACCCGGACAAATTCTGGCTGAGTGGGACCCTCACGCTATTCCTATCTTGGCACTTAGGAAAGGTATTGTTAGGTATAAGGATATCATTCCTGGTGTTACTGTTTCTGAAAGTGAACCGGTAGTTCTTGAATACAGGACGCTTCCTTACGAGCCGACCATAGAGCTTGTAGATGAAAACGGTGAAGTAATTGATTTCTATCCGCTTCCTGTTGGTGCCCGTATAATGGTTAAAGAGGGACAGGAAGTTGATATTGGAGAGCAACTTGCAAGGCTTCCGAGAAAAATCGGCGGAACTAAGGATATTACAGGTGGTCTTCCAAGGGTTGCGGAGCTCTTTGAAGCGAGAAGACCGAAAGATGCTGCTATTTTGGCTGAAATAAGCGGTAAGGTTTATGTGGAAACAGAAAGAAACAAGAAAATTATTACGATAATTGACCCTGAAACGGGGGTTAAGAGAGAGTATGAAGTTCCTAAAGGAAAGTATATCTACGTCAGGACGGGCGATTTTGTTAAAGCGGGCGAACCTCTTACAGATGGACAACTCAATCCGCACGATATACTGAACATTTTAGGTGAACGTGCAGTTGCAAGATTCTTGCTTGATGAAGTTCAGTCTGTTTACCGCGCTCAGGGTGTTGATATCAACGATAAGCACTTTGAAGTAATTATCAGAAAGATGCTTTCTAAAGTAAGAATTGAAGATACCGGTGATTCCGACTTCTTGGTTGAAGAGGTTGTTGATAGAGAAGAGTTTGAAAGAGTAAGAGAGCAGTTGTTTAAGGAAGGTAAGAGACCACCTAAAGCAAGACCTGTTCTTACAGGAATTACAAAGGCTGCACTTTCTACAGATTCCTTTATCTCTGCTGCTTCCTTCCAAGAAACTACAAGAGTGCTTTCTGAAGCTGCGATAGCTGGTAAAAGAGATTACTTGAGAGGTTTAAAAGAGAACGTGATTATCGGAAGACTTATCCCTGCTGGAACTGGTAGGAAAGAGTATAGGAAAGTTACGTGGCAGTATTGTGAAGGAGTTGAAACTGAGGCAAAAGCTGAAGAGTAAATTTTGGAAAAGTGCAAATTTAAGGGGGGGATAATTCCCCCCTTTTTTTATTGTTATAATGGAGTTATAAAACTGGTTTGGAGGTGGTAGTTGCTTTTTAAGATTTTTGTTCTTTTAGTTGTGGTTGGGGTGATTTTTGGATGGGATAAGATTATTAACCTTGTAAAAGCTTTTTTTAAGGCTAAGGAGGAGTTTAAGAAAGGTTTAGAAGAAGTGGAAGAAGAGGAGAAAAAAGAGGAGAAACCAGTTATAAAAGTTGTGAAGTAATTACTTTAATACTTCAAGCGGATTAATCGGGTAGACCTTGTTCTTGTAAACTTTGCTTATTTCAAAGTAAACGCCCGGTTTACCCCAGTCTCCTGAAGTTCCCGCAGTTCCTATGACTTCTCCTCTTTTAACCACTTGCTTTGGTTTAACGAAAATTTGGTCAAGATTGCTGTAAACGGTTCTATAACCTTTGGGGTGCTGTATGATTACTGTTTTTCCGTAAGCTTTGAGGAAATGGTCTTCCTTGCCGGCAAATTTCACTACACCTGTTTCTGCGGCTTTAACTTTTTCACCTTCTTTCCCGATTATAAAAATACCAGGATATCCCTTTTCTCTAATAGTTGGGTCGACCCTTCCGTCAAGAGGAAAGTGAAATTCGATGGGTCTGTTAAGTTTGATGACGTCTCTATAACCTACTAAGATTTTTAATTTTTGTCCCGGTCTAATGATGTAAGGTTTTCTTAGGTGGTTAAGTCTGATAATCATTCGTGGGGATACGCGGAATTTTTTGGCTATTTTGAGGATAGAATCCCCTTTTCTAACGCGATAATACTTATATACCGGAACTTTCATTAAACCGTTTGAAGAATATCTTACTTGACTTTTGTGAGAAAAGTTTTTTTTATGGCTGTAGGAATAGGGAATTTTGAGTTTTTGCCCTACGTAGATTGTATTGCTTTTTAGGTGGTTAATTCTTTTTATTTCACTTATAGTGGTTTTAAAGCGTTTAGCTAACTTTTTCAGTGAGTCGCCCCTTTTAACTTTGTAGACTATGTAGCTTTGACTAATTTTTTTGTTTTTTGAAGGGATTTTTAGCTTTTGACCTGGGTATATAATGTTGCTTTTTAAATGATTTATTCTTTTTAGGGATGTTACGGTGACGTGGAATTTTTTTGCTATCTTACCTAAAGAGTCACCTTTTTTAACGGTGTAGGTAAGTGCGTTAGCAGTTGATACTGTTATCAAAAACGCACTAATAACGGATAGTAAAGTCCTCATACTGACCCCTTGGTTCTGAAAGTGTGTATTCTACGTTTTTAACGTCTGCAAAGTAAGGTCCTTCGTGAAGTTTTTCTAAGAGTTTTTTTAGTTTTTCTTCGTCCCCTTCGGCATAAACTTCAACTCTGCCATCGGGTAAGTTTCTTACAAAGCCTTTTAAACCCAAAGAACGGGCTATCCTGTTAGTAAAAGCTCTGTAACCTACTCCTTGAACTCTGCCAGATATGAACGCGTGTAAAGCTTTTACAGCCATTTTTCAAAACCCTCTATTGCTTTTAAAGTTTTTTCATAGCCTTCTGCAAAAAATTTCTCAACGTTTGAAAAATCGAATTGTGAGCAGTCAAAAGTATAGGAAACTGTAATATCACAATATCTATGCCTTGGTTCCTGATTTTCAAGTATTCCTGCTAAGGATGCACGTAAAGATACATCCAATATGGAGTTAGGATTAAACTTTTTGGAGGGAGCGTTTGCGTTTGAACATATGTTTATGGAACATCCGAAAACTTTTGGTGCTTCGGCTGGAAGGCAGTTCCTTATACCGCCGTCTGCGTAGTAATTCTTTCCTATTTTTACAGGTGCAAACAGAGGAGGTGCACTGCAGGAAGCTACAGTTGCTTTTACGACGTCTCCGTCGTTTATAAATTCAACTTTAAGCGTTTTTAAGTTGACTACTGTTACGGTAAGGGGAATTTTGAGCTCGCTAAAGGTTATGTTGCCGAGTAGTTCTCTAAGTCTTTCTTCTAATCCTGAAAGTTTGAAAAATCCCCCCCTCAAACACGGCTTTGCCAATTCTCGCCACTTCGTGTTTTTTGCCAGTTCAAAAATTTTTTCCGGTGAGTAGCCAGCACAGTATAAAAGACCCACCACTGCACCGGCACTTGCTCCGCTAACTACTGATGGGACGATTCCCTTTTCTTCAAGGGCTTTCAAGAAGCCTATGTGGGCGACCCCCTTAACAAAGCCGCCCGACAGAGTAACGCCGATTTTCATTTAAAATTCCAGCTCTTCACCCGGGTTGAGAACAAGCGATTTAATTCCCTTGCTTTCAACTAACTCTTTGAATTTCTCAGGGTCTGCATCTATTATGGGCCACGTTTTGAAGTGCATAGGGATTGCTACTTCTGGTTTAATCAACTCGGCAGCTATTGCTGCATCTTTTATATCCATAGTAAAGTTTCCACCTATCGGGAGCAAAGCAATGGAAACTTTCTCATATTTTCCAATTAATTCCATATCTGCTATAAGACCTGTATCGCCTGCGTGGTAGATTGTTTTTCCCTCTACTTCTATAAGCATTCCGCAGGGACATCCGAGGGTTTTAACTTCACCATTTTCTATTACAGAGCTACCATGAGCTGCAGGAACTAATTTTACTCTTCCAAACGGAAAAGTATGGCTTCCGCCGATGTGCATTGGATGAATGTTTCCAACACCTTTCAGGTTGCAGTATTGGCATACTTCGTATATGGAGACTACAGTTGCTCCTGTGTTTTTTGCAATTTCTATTGTATCCCCTAAGTGGTCTCCATGGGCGTGGGTAACGAAGATGTAGTTTAAGTCATTGAAATCTTCTGGTTTTGCAATGTTCCATGGATTTCCGTTTAAAAACGGGTCTATAAGTGCTTTAATACCTTCTCCTTCAAGGTAAAAGGCTGAGTGTCCTAAATACCAGAGCTTTGCCATTTCACCCTCCCGTGTTACAAATTTAGTTATGCAAAAGCAGGAAGGAGTTTCCCCTTTACCGGTATTTCAAGTTCCCTTCTTTTGCTTGCATTTTCTATTTCTATCCCAACTATCTCACCAAGTTCGTCGTAGTCCACTACTATGCCGTTATTTATCTCTTCTGATTCAATACTTGGAGTTTCTTTTATTTCAATATAAAGTGTGTCAGTTTCAGGGTAATATTTCACTTTCATGATTTGTCCCTTTTAAAATTTCTATCAAAGAAAGCATTGTGGACGGTTTCCTCGTCGTTCAAAAATACAACTCTCAAGTAGCGTTCTTCTTCTCTAATATATACCCATACTCTAATTCTTCCATCTGGTTGCACTTCTCTTGCGATGTATTCTCCCTTTCTTGCTTTTTCTATCCATTCAGGTTTGATGTAAGGCCTTTTTCTAATTACGTTTTCAGTGAAGTAACGCGTAGTTTTACCAAAGTCTTTCAATAATTCCTCTTTAAAGGGCTTCAACGATTTCAGGGAGCTTAGAGCGAACCCTAAACCTTACCCTGCCGTAAAGGGCGTCCTTTTTAGCCAATACGACTAAGTAAGTTTCATTTATTAACTTGTAAGTGAATAAAACGTAATTAGAGGTAAACATTATAAGTTCTTCAAGGTCTTCCTTTTCGTCTGAAACGTCCTGAACTATTTCTATGAGCCTGTTTAGCGGGGAAACGAGCTGAACGGTTATTTCTTCCGAATCGATATCCTTGTTTTCTTTGATGTAGCTGTAAACGATTATGCCTTCTTCATCCACAACAGAAAGAGCAATGATTTCAGGATTTTCGTCTGCAATAGTTTTAAGGAGTTCTTCCATAATTTCCTCTAAACAAGTCCTTTTTCTATTAAAAGTTCTGCTATCTGAACTGCGTTTAGGGCTGCTCCTTTTCTCAGGTTATCTCCAACTATCCATAGGTTGAGTCCATTTTCTATTGTATCATCTTTCCTTATTCTGCCGACCAAGACGTCATCTTTGCCTGCAACATCTATCGGCGTTGGATACTGCAGGTTTTCGAAATCGTCAATAACCGTTACGCCCGGAGCTTTTGAAAGAACTTCTCTTGCTTCCTCAACAGATATTGGAGATTCAAACTCGATATTTACAGCTTCTGAATGTCCGATAAATACGGGAACTCTTACGCACGTTGGCGAGACTTTTATTTCGTCGTCGTGCATGATTTTCTTTGTTTCATTTATCATTTTAATTTCTTCTCTCGTGTAGCCGTTTGGGAAGAACTTGTCTATATGGGGAACGCAATTGAACGCTATCTGCTTTGGTATTTTGTTTGGAGGTGGAACGGGCTTCCCTTCGAGAACTGCTTTTGACTGCTCTTTTAATTCTTCAATTGCTTTGGCGCCTGCACCGGAAACGGCTTGATAGGTGGCAACTACGACTCTCTTTATCCTTGAAACGTCGTAGAGCGGTTTCAGGACAACTACCATCTGAATTGTTGAACAGTTCGGATTGGCGATTATTCCTTTGTGCCATTCAACGTCTTCCGGGTTTACTTCGGGAACGACAAGTGGAACATCAGGTTCCATTCTAAAAGCTGAACTGTTGTCTATTACTACCGCTCCTCTCTTTACTGCTTCGGGGGCGAACTGTTTACTCCTGTCACCGCCGGCAGAAAAGAGAGCTATATCTATTCCTTCAAAGCTTTCGGGTTTTAGCTCTTCTACCGTTACTTCTTCACCTTTAAACTTTAGCTTCTTTCCCGCTGAACGGGCGGACGCTAAAAGTTTTATTTCGGAAACGGGGAAGTTCCTCTGCTCTAAAGTTTTTATCATTTCCTGTCCAACCGCTCCAGTTGCACCGACAACGGCTACTCTGTATCCCTTCATCTTATACCCCTACATCTTTTTGATTTCTTCCGCTATGAGGTCTCCCATCTCTTCGGTTGATACTAACTTTGTTCCTTCGGAGTAGATGTCTCTTGTTCTGTAACCTTTTGCCAAAACGTTTTTAACTGCTGTATCTATTGCCTTTTCAACTTCCGGCATATTGAAAGAGTAAGTGAACATCATTCCAACCGAATTGATTGTGGCTATTGGGTTTGCAATGTTTTGCCCTGCGATGTCTGGCGCTGAACCGTGAATTGGCTCGTAGAGTCCTATCTTACCGCCAATGGATGCAGAAGGCAGCATTCCAAGTGAACCTGTAAGCATTGCGCAGGCGTCGGATAGGATATCTCCAAATATGTTAGTGGTAACAATTACATCAAACTGCTTTGGATACCTGATTATCTGCATTGCTGCGTTGTCAACATACATGTGATTAAGTTCAACGTCTTCGTAATTTTTGTGAACCTTTTCAACTACTTCTCTCCACAAAACGGTTGCTTCTAAAACGTTTGCTTTGTCAACGCTCGTTACCTTTTTGTTTCTCTTCCTTGCAACTTCAAAGGCTACCTTTGCGATTCTTTCTACTTCGTGTTCGTAGTAACGGAGCGTGTTTATACCAACTCTTTCATCTCCGTCAACGAAAATTCCCCTTGGGATACCGAAGTAGATTCCGCTTGTGAGCTCCCTAACTACCATTATGTCAACGCCTTTTACCACTTCTGGCTTTAACGTTGAAGCATCTATCAGTTCATCGTAGAGCTTTGCGGGTCTTAAATTAGCAAATGCGTTAAGGAGTTTTCTCATTCCGAGTAATGCCCTTTCCGGGCGGATTTCAAACGGTAGGTTGTCCCACTTAGGTCCGCCTACTGCGCCTAAAAGAACTGCATCGGAGGAGAGTATTATTTCTTTTGTTTCTTCTGGAAACGGGACGCCTGTTTCATCTATTGCTGCACCGCCAATCAAGGCATGTTCATATTTGAGTTTTACGCCGAACTTTTCTGAAACGGCGTCCATAACTTTTACTGCCTGCTTGACGATTTCAGGTCCTATGCCGTCACCGGGTAGCACTGCTATTTTGAATTCTTTCAATTTGACCTCCTTATTTGAGTCCTAACTTTTGTTTTGCATATTCCATAAGTCCACCTGCTTCCATGATTTTTCTTATATCTGGTGGGATTGGGTTTGCTTTAAATTCTGTTCCTTTCGTTACGTTTTTGATTACGCCGGTTTCTGGATTTATCTCAACGATATCTCCTTCTTCTATTCCTTCTACCGCTTCTGGTGATTCAAATATCGGAAGACCGATGTTGATGCTATTTCTGTAGAAGATTCTCGCAAAAGACTTTGCTATTACTGCAGAAACACCTGCTGCTTTTATGGCTATTGGAGCGTGCTCTCTTGAAGAACCGCAGCCAAAGTTCTTGCCGGCAACGATGATGTCGCCCTTTTGAACTTTGTTGGGGAATTCTGGGTCTGCGTCTTCCATTACGTGCTTTGCTAATTCTTGAGGGTCTGAAGTGTTTAAGTATCTTGCGGGGATAATTTCGTCTGTGTTGATGTCGTCGCCGAATTTGAAAGCTCTTCCCTTTAAGGTTTCAGACATTTGTTCCTCCTGGAGAAATGAACTTGTTAGGGGAATTATAACTGGTGAATGGGGGGAGGTAAATGGGGTGGGGATTTTTTTGGGGAAAATAAAATGGAGCGGGCGACGGGATTCGAACCCGCGACCCTCAGCTTGGAAGGCTGATGCTCTAGCCAGCTGAGCTACGCCCGCTCGTTGGTTGCGGGGGCGGGATTTGAACCCGCGACCTTCGGGTTATGAGCCCGACGAGCTACCGGACTGCTCTACCCCGCGTCAGTGGTGGAGGGGGCAGGATTCGAACCTGCGTAGGCGTAAGCCGGCGGATTTACAGTCCGCTGCCTTTGACCACTCGGCCACCCCTCCACGTATGGTGCCGGCTGAGGGAGTCGAACCCCCGACCTGGTGATTACAAGTCACCCGCTCTAGCCAGCTGAGCTAAGCCGGCACTCATCGTGGACGCAGAATAATATAGGTTTTAGCTTGTAACTGTCAAGAGGTCTATTGCCGTTTTTACGGCTAACTGGAAGCTTTTTGGATTTGCTATGCCTTTGCCGGCTATGTCGTAGGCTGTTCCGTGGTCAACGGATGTTCTGATTACAGGAAGCCCTAACGTTACGTTTACAGAATTTCCAAAACCTAAAAGTTTTATCGGGATTAATCCTTGGTCGTGATACATACAGAGAACTACGTCAAATTCTCCTTTTACGGCTCTTACGAAAACGGTGTCTGAAGGGATAGGTCCTGCGGCGTTTATTCCTTCACTTTTTGCCTTTTCTACTGCTGGTGCGATTATTTTTATCTCTTCATCTCCGAATAGTCCGCCTTCGCCTGCGTGAGGGTTGAGGGCTGCAACGGCGATTTTGGGATTTTTGAGGGTTTTGTGGATGAGGCGGAGGGTGGTGAGGATTTTTTCTTCGGTGATGAGTTTGGGAACTTCCTTTAGGGCTACGTGGGTTGTTACCAAAACGACTTTTAGCTTTTCGTTTGCCAGCATCATTGCAAAGTTTTTTGTGCCGAAAAGATGAGCCAAGAATTCTGTGTGTCCAGGAAATTTAAAGCCTCCTTTCGCTGCAGTTTCCTTGTTTATGGGGAGGGTGACTATTGCTTTTATTTTTCCCTTTTTTGCGTCCTCTACAGCTTTTTTAATGTATTCTATTTGCGCTTTT
>Ga0256842_1002553_pt1 | contig 12928 bp, 13 predicted proteins | sample 4559240metaG_FD_185973 | JGI IMG/M metagenome (GOLD analysis project Ga0256842, IMG submission 185973) | Hydrothermal vent microbial communities from Guaymas Basin, Mexico - 4559-240 | ecosystem: Environmental > Aquatic > Marine > Hydrothermal vents | place: Mexico: Guaymas Basin | collected...
TAAGTTTGAGTGGGAAAAGATAGATAAAAATGATAGATAAAAGCATAAAATATCTAGGAAATTTTACAGCATTAGTTTTAGTTGTTCTTGTTTTACTTGTTGTTTATGATGCTAGTGCTAGATACTTTTTTTCAACTGGTTCTATCGCTCTTCAAGAGTTAGAATGGCATCTTTTTGATGTGGTTATAATGTTTGGTATCGCTTATACACTTAACCAAAGTTCACATGTAAGGGTTGATATATTTTATGCATCTTATAGTGAAAAAACTAAAAAGATTGTAGATGTTATAACCTCTGTGTTTTTTATACTCCCTTTTTCTTTTCTCATCATCTATATAGGGGTTGATTTTGTAAGTATGAGTTATGCTCAAAATGAGATGTCATCAAATCCAGGTGGGTTGGAGTATAGGTTTTTGGTTAAATCACTTTTACCTCTTTCATTTGCTTTTTTAGCACTTCAAGCTTTTAAGGATATAGTAAAATGATAGCATTATCTATGTTTGTAGTGGTTTTAGCACTTCTTTTGGTTGGTATACCTGTTGCATTTGTTTTTGGAAGTGTTGCACTTGGTTTTGCTTTTTTTGTTCCAGATATAGGGTTTGATATATTTTCTGTTTTACCATTTCGTATATTTGGCATTATGAGTAACACTACCCTTATGGCAGTTCCACTTTTTATAGCTATGGGGCTTGTTCTTGAGAGGTCAAAAATGGCAGAGAGACTTTTAGTATCTATGAGTGCTATATTTGCCAATGTTCGTGGTGGGCTTGGTGTAAGTGTGGTTTTAGTTGGTGCATTACTCGCTGCATCTACTGGGATAGTATCGGCTTCTGTAGTTATGATGAGTGTTATAGCTTTACCACTTATGCTAAAAGCAGGGTATGATAAATCACTTGCATCTGGTGTTGTTGCATCTTCTGGAACATTGGGGCAGATTATACCTCCATCTATAATCCTTATCATTTTAGGTGATGTTATGAATGTAAGTGTTGGCGAACTCTTTATGGGTGCAGTTTTACCAGGGCTTTTACTTGTTGGACTTTATATCGCTTACATCTTGATATACTCATATTTTTCTCCTAGTGTTGCACCTGTACCTAAAGATATAAAAAAAGTTTCATTTAAAGAGATAGTTTTTTCCATAGTTCCACCTTTACTTTTGATGGTAGCAGTTTTAGGAAGTATTTTTGCAGGGGTAGCATCTCCTACTGAATCTGCTGCATTTGGTGTTATAGGGGCTATTTTATTAAGTATGTTAAATAAATCACTCTCTTTTGAGATGTTAAGATATGCATCTCTTGAAACAGTAAAACTTAGTGGTATGATTTTTATGATACTTATAGGTGCTACTGCTTTTAGTTTGGTTTTTAATGAACTTGGTGGAACTGATTTAATTGTTGAATTTTTTAGTGAAGATATAGGTGATGTTTGGGTTTTTATAGGTGTAGCTATGCTTAGTATCTTTATACTAGGTTTTTTTATAGACTTTATTGAGATTAGTTTTATTGTAGTACCTATCTTAGTTCCTGTTATGGATGCATTTGGGATAGACCCTATTTGGTTTGCTGTTTTGATAGCTTTAAATCTTCAAGCTTCTTTTCTTACCCCACCATTTGGCTTGTCACTTTTTTTCTTAAAAGGTGTCGCAGGTGATACTATAAAGACCACTCAGATATATAAAGGTATCATTCCTTTTATATTTTTACAACTTTTAGGGTTAATTTTGGTTATAATGTTTCCAAATCTAGTTTTTGCATTTATATAGGTGCCCTATAGGAAATGTGGTTATATTTTAAGGAAAGATAGATGGAATCATCAACACTTGGTAAGATAAATTTATTAAATCAAGTACAGATAGTTATATTTGTATTAGGATTTGCAGTTGAAGCCTTTTTTGTAGGTTTTACAATTTCACTTGTTTTATTAACAATACTACATATCGGTTTAGCAGTTTATTTAAGAGTATATCTTCTTGTAGCTAAGAAAAGTGTTGAAAATGTTACAGAGGTTATTGTTCAAGCTAGAAATGGTGACTTTACAACTAGAGCAGAACTTATTGGTGAGGGTGAAGTTAGAGAGTTATCAGACTCTTACAATTCCCTAATGAACCAAATACAGCATTATATAAACTGCACAACAGGTGCTATTACAGATGCTGCAAATGGTAAATTTAAATACTTAGAAAGTGTAGATTTAAGTGATCTTAATTCAACTTTGATTACTGGTGTAGATGCTACTAAACATGCTGTGGGTATTATTGAACATGGTTATAATGCTAAACAGCGTGGTGAGATGTCAGGGGTGTTAGCAGACCTTGGTGGTGGTGTTGCAAGTGGTATGGGTATAGTTCAATCCAATCTTGAAGAATCTAATGATGAGATTAAAAGTATTGTTACTACTTCTACTCAAACAGCTGATAGTGCAAATGAAAGTATAGAAGCTGTTACTGATGTAAGTGAAAACTTTGTAAAACTTAGTGAGATTATAGAGAATGTAGATAATCAAATCTCAACTTTAACAGAGCAAAGTGAAGAGATTTCATCTGTTGTAAACCTTATCAAAGATATTACAGATCAAACAAATTTACTTGCATTAAATGCAGCGATAGAAGCAGCAAGAGCAGGGGAACATGGTCGTGGTTTTGCTGTTGTTGCAGATGAAGTTCGTAAACTAGCTGAGAGAACTCAAAAAGCTACTCAAGAGATTAGTATAACTGTTACAACTTTACAACAAGAGACAAATTCTATTCAAGAACAATCTCAAGTTATGAGTAACATAGCAAGTGAATCTTCTCAAAAAGTTGAAGAGTTTGCACATACCTTAGCAGAGTTTGGTGAGCATTCATTAGAAACATCTATCTCAGCACAATTTATATATGATAGAATCCATATGATACTTCTAAAAGTTGATCATATATTGTATAAATCTCATGCATATAGTTCTATTATACATGAAAAACAAGCACATAATTTTAGTGATCATACTTTATGTAGAATTGGAAAATGGTACTTTACTGGTGAAGGTAAAGAAGATTTCTCAAAAACACAATCTTATAAAACGATAGATTCACACCATAAAGCTGTTCATAATTATGCTCAAGAAAATATGAAATTTATAGATAATGGTACAGTGATGGATCAAAGAAATAGAACAAATATTGTAGAGAATTTTACTAAAATGGAACAAGAGAGTAAAATATTATTTGAGTTAATGGATGCTATGGTTTTAGAAAAATCAGGTAGAACACTATAATCTATGGATAATATACTTTATTCACCATGGCGAGATGAGTATGTAACAAACAGTGAGATTAGTGGATGTGTGTTTTGTCATATAAGTACACATCCTAGTGAAGATAAGCAATTTCATGTTTTATATAGGGATGGAAGTTGTTTTATTGTTATGAATAAATACCCTTATACTCCTGGTCATTTTATGATTATTCCACATACTCATACAGATAAATTAGAAGAATTAGATAGTAAAGTTTGGTTACACATAAGTTCACTTGCTCAAAAATGTGTAAAGATGCTAAAAGATGTATTAGGTGCGCATGGTGTAAATATTGGTATGAATTTGGGTAGTGCAGGTGGTGCTGGTATTGCAGAGCATATACATATGCATCTTGTTCCAAGATGGGAAAGAGATACTAACTTTATGACATCTATTGTAGATACTAGAGTTTATTCTACTGATTTTGAAAAGATATATGAAAAGCTTTTAGATAATATTTTAAAATATATTGACTAAAATAGTTTGGATTAAAAATATAATAATATTAAATTATTCAAGGAATATTTGTGTTGGAATTGCCATATAATAAACTTACAATTTATGAAATTGAAGAATTTTATAAATTGATTATAGAAAAAATAAAAAATGCAGAATCTACATTAGAACTTGATTTTATTAATATAAAAAAAATCGATATAGTTTCTATTCAATTGCTCTTATCATTACAACAAACTTGTCAAAAAAGATCAATCAAACTAATTTTAAATAATTTTTCTAATGAACTTATAAATACTTTAAAAGCTTCTGGTTGTGATAAGGTTTTGGAGGTTCAAAATGACTGATGAGTTAGGACTTTTTTTAGAAGATGCAGAGGAGCAATTAGCCTTTATGGAAAATGCTCTTGTAAATATGCAAGAATATGGTGTAAATGATGATGATGTTGGAGCATTGTTTCGTTCTATGCATACAATCAAAGGTACTGCAGGTATGTTTGGTTTTGATGATATTGTTGATTTTACACATATTTCTGAAAATTTACTAAGTGAAGTTCGTTCTCAAAGAATTGAGTTAACTTCAGAGATGTTAAATCTTTTTTTAATAGCAAAAGATCATGTTGAAAATTTAATCGATATCGCTACTAAAAATAAAACTATGGACTCTTCAGTTCTACAAACAAATAAAGATATCTTAGATAGATTTAAAAACTTTATTGATGATACTGTAGTTATAGAGATTAAAAATGAAGATAAAATAGTTGAACCGATAGTTTCTAATGATAAAAAACTTTGGTATGTTGGTATCTCTCTTCATGAAGATTTTTATGCTTCAGGGATGGATATAATTAACCTTATCTCTTTTTTGGGTGATTTTGGTGAGATAAAATCTATAGAACCTACTATAAATAATATTCCAGATATTGAAAACTATAATCCTATTAGTGCTTATATAGGATTTGAAATAAACTTTTTAACAAATGTTTCAAAAGATGAGATTGAAGAGGTTTTTGAGTTTAATTTAGATGACTTAGATTTGCAGATACATGAGATTGAGTCTAAAGCTAAGTCTGAAGAAAAAGTGATAGAAAAAGATATAAAAGATACTCCAAAAATCATTTTAAAAGAAGAAACTACACAAAATATTTTATCAGAAAAACAACCAAAAGTTAAAAGTGATAATACAAATCTATCACTTAGAGTAGATTCTTATAAAGTTGACCATCTTATAAATCAGATAAGTGAAATGGTTATAGCTAATGCTGAAATTGCTCAGATTGCAGATATATCTGATAATGCTGAACTTATAGAATCGACAAGTATTATGAGTGATATGCTTGAAGATGTTCGTTCTAGTGTTATGAATATTCGAATGGTTCAAGTTGGAGATAGTTTTACAAAATTTAGACGAATTATTGGTGATACAGCTAAAAAGATAGGAAAAAAGATTAATTTTACTATTAATGGTGGAGACACAGAATTAGATAAAATGGTTGTAGAAAAAATATCTGATCCCCTTATGCATATGCTTAGAAACTCTGTTGACCATGGTATAGAGATGCCTGAAGATAGAGTTAAACTTGGAAAACCTGCTGAAGGTAATGTAAGTTTATCTGCTTATCCAGATGCTGGGACTATCGTTATAAAGATAAAAGATGATGGTAAAGGGTTAGATAAAGAAGCTATTTTAAGTAAAGCTATCTTAAATGGACTTGTAAAGGATTCTGATAATTTAAGTGATAAAGATATTTATAATCTAATCTTTGTAGCTGGATTTTCAACGGCTGATGCTGTTACTGATATATCTGGTAGGGGTGTTGGTATGGATGTTGTAAAAAGAAATATTGAATCACTTAGAGGAACTATAGATATAAGTTCTACTCTTGGAGAAGGTTCTATCTTTACGATTAGGTTACCTTTAACATTAGCTATTATTGATGGGCTTTTAGTTCAATCTGGAGAGACTAAGTATATAATTCCTTTAGATACAATACAAGAGTGTATTGAGCTAAGTAGCGAATACAAAAAGCATATGAATGGTAATAAATTTATAAATCTTAGAGAAACAATACTTCCATTACTTGATATTAGAGAATACTTACATGAATCAGATAATGAAACTCAAAGAGAAAATATTGTTGTAGTTAAATATGGTAATTACTCAATAGGGTTAGAAGTAGATGAACTATTTGGAGAGTTTCAAACAGTTATAAAACCATTAGGTAAAGTTTTTACAAATGTTGCAGGTATAAGTGGTGGTACGATTTTAGGTAGCGGAGAGATTGCTCTTATATTTGATATACCAAGACTTATAGAATATAAGATACATAATACTTAAAGGTGTAATATGAAAGGTGTTAAATTTAAGGAGAATACTATGCTTGTTAGTCAAACAGATGTTACTGGAAAAATTATCTATGCTAATGTTGATTTTTGTAAAACTTCAGGTTATTCTTTTGGTGAATTAGTTGGGCAATCTCATAATATTATTAGACATGAAGATATGCCAAGAGTTATTTTTAAACTTCTTTGGAAAAAGTTACAAAATGGTAAATCTATATATGCTTTTGTAAAAAACAAATCTAAAGATGGTGGACACTATTGGGTTAAAGCCTTTATAACACCTATCATTAAAAATGGTAAAATAGATAGATATGTATCTTATAGAACATTTATAGATAATGATAGCTCTATGAAAAGTGTATCTAAGTTATATTCTATTTTTTATGAGTATGAAAAAAATCATACTGTGAATGAAAGTTTTGAGTATTTTTTAAAGTATTTAGAGGAGAGAAATCTGAGTTATGAAGATTTAATTATCCGTATAACTTTAGGTAAACAAATATCTAATAAAGTTACATTATCTATTGATTTTAGATCTTATTTTGATGATCATATAATTTTTCGTACACATATTATTCATCAAGTTCAGTTAAAGTCAAAAAATATTAAAGTTACTAAATCATGTTGTTGTCGTTTTGGTAAATGGTTAGAAAGTGTTAAGAATGAAGGTTATACAAATTGTAGTGAATGGAAAAATATTTTGGTTGCACATGATGATGTTCATAAAAAATTGCAACAATATGTAGATGATTCTAACAAAGGTGTAAGTGAATTACATTTACAAGGTTTAATAACTAGTACAGAAAAAGATAGAGATATAATCTTTGATACACTAGAATATATAGTTGATAAATATGAAGAATAAGGGGATTAAAATGGCAAAAGAAAAACAAGAAAAACAATTGAAAAAAACAATTAAGAAGATAACATCTGCATTGAAGATGTTAAACAATGGTGAGTTTGATATTGACTTAGATATAGATAACAAAGAGTTATCTCCTTTAGTTAAACAGGTAAATACTTTAGCTAAAAAACTAAACTATATGAAAAATGATATGTGTGAGATGGGTGAAGAGGTTACAAAAGGTAATTTAGAACATAGAGTAAGCCCAAGAGAATATCCAAATGGATTTGCTGAGATTATAGATGGTTTTAACTCTAGTATGGACATGACAACGAGTGTACTTAGAAGAATAAGTGATAAGATTATACTTTTAGGCAATGGAGATTTCAATGCTAAAATAGTAGATAATTTTAATGGTGAGTTCAATGTTTTAAAAGAATCTATAAATAATCTTTCAGATAGTTTAACCAGTTTACTTAAAGATTCTATGCTAATTTCTAATGCAGTTGAGAGAGGTGAAGCAACATTTAGAATAGATACAACAGGTTATAATGGAGATTTAGAAAAGATAGGTTCAAGTTTAAATAATGCTTTTAATATGTTCTCTTTTGTGTTAGATGATGTTATATCTGTTTTAAAAAGTTTAGAAAATGGTGATTTTTATAATAAAGTAGAAAATGATTATAAGGGTGACTTTAATGTTATTAAAAATGCAGCAAATACTACAGCTGATAAATTAAGAAAAATGTTAGAGATGTATTCTCATGAATATGCAAATATAAAAATTGGTAATTTATCTGCAAGAATACCTACAGATGGTTTTGAAGGTGGTTATTTAGATTTGATAGCTGTTATAAATGATACGCTAGATATAACTGATTCTGCATTTAATGATATTAAGATAGCATTAGCTGGATTAGAAAATGGTAGATTAGATACAAGAATTCAAAATGATTATCAAGGTGATTTTGAACTAATTAAAAATGCTACAAATAATACAGCAGCAAGGCTTGAAGATATTATTGGTCATGTAAATTGTTCTGTTTCTGAGATAGCTTCTGCTTCAACACAAGTTGGCTCTACATCACAAACATTATCTAGTGGAGCTATCCAACAAGCTTCATCTTTAGAGGAAACAAGTGCAGCATTAGAAGAGATGAGTGGAAGTGTTTCTGAAGCGGCTAAAAATGCTGCAGCTACAAATATACTTGCTGAAGAAGCTGCAAGAATGGCAGTTGATGGTGGTGAAGCTGTTAGTAAAACAGTTGATGCGATGCAAGAGATATCTGAAAAAATATCTATAATTGAAGATATTGCATACCAAACTAATCTTATTGCATTAAATGCAGCTATAGAAGCTGCTCGTGCTGGTGAACATGGTAAAGGTTTTGCTGTAGTTGCAGCTGAAATTAGAAAACTTGCAAAAAGGTCACAAGTATCTGCTCAGGAGATTAGTTCAACTGCAACAGCAAGTGTGAAAGTAAGTAAAAAAGCTGGTCAATTGATAGAGGGTGCTGTTCCAAAAATCCAAGAGACAGCTAAATTGGTTCAAGATATTAGTAACGCTTCTAAAGAACAAGATATTGGGATTAGTCAGATAAATTTTGCTATGGCAGATTTAGATCAATTGACACAAACTAATGCGACATCTTCAAAAGAACTTGCAAACTCTAGTGAAAAGTTGAGTTCACAAGCAGAAAACTTGGCAGATATGATGAGATTTTTTAAAAGTAATAATTCATCTAACATAAATAATCAAAATATAAAATTAGTACCGAATAGATATAAAACAAGTAGTAAACAAAATAATGATGATGAATTAGATCTTCGTAATTTTGACCGTTATTAAGAAAATTATGAACAGTTTAAAAGAAGAACAAGATCAATATCTATTTTTTTTAGTAGATGGAGATTTATATGCTATAGAGGCTTTAATCGCTAGTGAGATAGTAGAATATTCTGATATTACTAAAGTTCCTATGATGCAATCCTTTGTAAAAGGTGTTACAAATATTAGGGGTAGTATTGTTCCTGTTATTGATATGTTAGATAGATTTAAACTTGGAAAAACAAAAATAGCAGATAAAACTTCTATTATTGTTATCAATTATAAAGATTCAAATGATATTATTAATCAGATGGGTATATTGATTGATGAAGTTTATGAAGTAGATAATATGGATACAACAAAAGCGACACCAGAATTTGGGACTAAGTTTGACAAGAAATTTATATCTAAAATGGGTAAATATGATGGTAATTATATTGCTATTTTAGATGTTCAAAAGATACTAGATATTAATGAACTTTCAAAATTAGGGATTTAAATATGAAAGAATATGAAGAGTTACAAGATATAACTAAAATGCATCAAGATATAGAAGATGAAGAAGAGTTAGACCTTATAAAGCTTGTTAATACAAATGCAAATGATACAAGTCAGTATCTTATATTTGTTGGTTCAGATGACCAGTATTATGCAAAGAATGTATCTAAAATAGAAGAATTATTGGTTTATAAAGATATTGAGATTATGAAAAATAATGATGATAAACTAATTGTAGGTACTGCAGATATTCGTGGAAATATGACAGCTATTGTAAATTTTGATAAATGGTTTGGTAATGAAGTTTTAGATGATAAAGATTATGAGTTAATTGTATTAGCTCATTATGGTGGTCTTCGAATGGGTATTATGATAAAAAGTGTTGAGTATATTGTAAATATCCCAAGTGATACAATGGTTAGCAATACAAATAACAATGAAAAAACTTCATTTATAACTAAAGTACAAGTTGGAAGTAAAAATGTTCTTTGTTCAGTATTTGATAGTGATAAAATGCTTTTAGATGTTTTTGATAAAGTTGATGCTCAAAGTAGTGAAGAGATTAGTAAATTTGAATCATTAGAAAAAATGGATAAAAAAATATTATTTGCAGATGATAGCCGTTTTATAAGAAAAATGGTAAAAGATTTGTTTGAAACTCTTAATCTTACATACGAAATATATGAAGATGGAAAACAACTTATAGATGCATTAAAACATATAAATGTAGAAGAGATAGGTTTATTTATAACAGATTTAGAGATGCCAGTTATGGGTGGTAGGGAAGTTGTTAAAATTATTCGTAAAGAAAAAGATTATAAAAATATAAAAATAATTGTTCATACAAATATGTCCAATGATATTATGGAAGATGCTCTTATTAGTTCTGGAGTAGATAAAATAATAGGTAAAGTAAATATGCTTAAACTCGGTGAAGCTATTAAAGATATGATTATATAGGTATAAAATGGCATATTTAGAACTTCAAAATAATGAGTTTATTGTTTTTCAAAAATTGATTCTTAAAAAAGCTGGTATTACATTAAATGATAGTAAAAGAAGTTTAGTTCAATCTAGGTTATTAAAAAGAGTTGCTTTTCATAAGTTTCATAATTTCACTGATTATATAGAGTTTATTAAGATAGATAAGCAAGAATTAAATGAAGTTGTTAATTTACTTACAACAAATGAAACTTACTTTTTTAGAGAGATTGAGCATTTTGATTTTTTAAAAAATACTGTTATCCCTGAAAATATAAATAGTTCAAAATTAAGGGTATGGTCTGCTGCATCATCAGTTGGTGCAGAAGCATATTCTGCAGCTATGGTGATTGATGTTAGTATCCCTAAAAATAGATGGGAAATTTTAGGAACAGACATAAATTCTGAAGTTATTAGAAAAGCAAAGATTGGATTATACCCTGAAAAATGGATAGATAAAATACCTGTAATATTTAGAAGTAAATACTGCTTAAAAGGTAAACAACAGCATAAAGGTCAATTTTTGATAGATAGGGCAATAACTCCAAATATAACTTTTCAGACTGCTAATTTACTTGAGGACAATAAAAAATTTGGACAATTTCATTTGATTTTTTTAAGAAATGTGCTTATATATTTTGATATTGAAACTAAGCAAAAAGTTGTTAACAATATGATAGAACGCTTAGAAATTGGTGGTTATTTTATAATATCCTTAACAGAAAATTTAAATATGTTAAAGACTCCTAAATTAAAACAAGTTCAAACTTCTATATATAAAAGAGTGTTATGATGAAAAATAAGAAAATAATGGTAGTATCAAGTAAAGGTGGAGTTGGTAAAAGCACTATTACAATGCAACTTATCGCGTCTTATTTATATGAGAAAAATGCTAAAAAGGTATCATTTTATGAGTTTGATGATGAAAATGATGATTGCTTAAGTTATGGTGATTCATCTTTAACTACTAGAGAGATAGTAGATGTATCTACGGAACTTTTAAGAGAAAATATAACAGATATAATATCAAGAGATGAAACAGCTTGTTTTGATATAGGTGGAAATAAAACTACTACAATAGTTTTAGATGCTTTAAATGAAAATGGTATGGTTCATTTTATAGATTTGGTAGTTATCCCACTACTTGATGGTGAACAAGATGGTATAAATGCTAGTGTGATTTATAGTATTTTAAAAGGTATGAACCCAAAGTTGAAATTTTTATTTGTTTTAAATAGAGCTAAAAACCATAGATATATTCAGTATCAATTTGATAACTATTTTGGAGATATTAGAGGTATATTTAATGAAAATCGTTCTGTAAAGAGTCATCTCTTTGATGAAGATAAAGATAAATATGTTGTTATGTTGGATGATGATATCATCAAGTATAGTAGAAAGTTTGGTTTAACAATATATGAAATAGCAAAACAAGATAAAGATTTTATATCTCAGTTAAAGTTTACTATGGCTAATTTAAATGAGACACAAGAGATAAAGTTAAATAGTTTTAAAAACTATATACAAAAATCATCTAAAAAGTATTATAAAGATGTTTTAGTACCAGCTTATAATAAGATTGATGAATTGTTGGAATAAAATAAAAAAGGATTTTTCTGATGATAAAGGTTTTTGTAATAGATGACAGTGCTGTCGTAAGAAATAGCTTTTTAAATTTATTTACTAAAGTAGAAGATATAAAACTAATAGGAACTGCTAATAACCCTATAGATGCTTTTAAAATCTTTAAAGATGTCGGTTTACCTGATGTTTTTATACTTGATATAGAGATGCCTAAAATGGATGGTCTTGAATTTCTAAAAAAAATAAATGAACAAAAACCAATTCCAGTTATTATATGTTCAACAATGGCTAGTAATGGCAGTTTAGCTGCTATAGATGCGATGAGAATGGGTGCAGTAGATGTTGTTCATAAGCCAAATATCAATCTAAGTAAATTTTTTGATGAACATACTGAAGCTTTTTTAACTAAAGTAAGAGCAGCCTCTAAAGCAAAAGTTTCATTTAATAAACATAGTCCAAGAAAACAATATATACTAAAAGATAGTAAAGATATAAAATATACTACACAAAAAGCTTCTAAAAAAATAGTTGCAATAGGTGCTTCTACCGGTGGTGTTCAAGCTATAGAGATATTAACCCAAAATTTGAAACCAAATCACCCAGCTATAGTTATTACACAACATATGCCAGTTGGCTTTACTTATGGATTTGCCAATAGGTTAAATGAATTATTACCAAATTCAGATGTAAAAGAAGCTAAAGATGGTGATACTTTACTACCAGGAAGAATCTTAATTGCACCTGGTAATTTACATATGGAAGTTAAAAAAGATGGTTTTTTATATAAAATAGTCTTAAAAGATTACCCTAGAGTGAACTCTCATAAACCTAGTGTTGATGTTTTGTTTTCTTCTATGGCAAAAGAGGTTAAAACTCAAGGTGTAGGTATTATTTTAACTGGTATGGGTGAAGATGGAGCAAGAAAAATACTATCGATGAAGGAAGCTGGAGCATTAACTTATGCTCAAGTTGAATCTTCTTGTATTGTATATGGTATGCCTAAAAAAGCTGTTGAGATAGGTGCTATCACTTTATCTCTTGATTTAGTTGAATTAGCAAATATGATAAATGATTTAAGATGAAAAATTTGAAAAATAGTTTTTTTGTGATAAGATTATAAAC
>Ga0256842_1002554_pt1 | contig 12928 bp, 14 predicted proteins | sample 4559240metaG_FD_185973 | JGI IMG/M metagenome (GOLD analysis project Ga0256842, IMG submission 185973) | Hydrothermal vent microbial communities from Guaymas Basin, Mexico - 4559-240 | ecosystem: Environmental > Aquatic > Marine > Hydrothermal vents | place: Mexico: Guaymas Basin | collected...
AATGTTTGAACTACATCTTTTTCAAGTCTTATATTTATAGCTTGTTTCATAATGTCAACCTTTTTGTAGTTTGTATCTACAATTGTAGTGCATTTTAAAATTTATGTCAAGTGCTTATAACGGTTGAAGATAGCCGATAAATTTCCGCTAGGTAATTTATTGGCTACTCTGTCTTGTTAGACATTTAATGTTTTTTTAGCTTCTCTAATTAACTCTTGGTGTTTTATAAAAATACTATCACCAAGTTGATTCATTCTTTTAATCATTTCTTTTGCTTTCTCAGGAATTTTATGATTGTCTGTATATCGAGGTATTGCTGTTTGAAAACCATTTGCTAGTGGAAATGTATGATGACTTGAAACATCAATAAACTCATAAATTAAGTTTAATAATTCTGTTCTTAAATTTTCTAACTTTTTATTTAAAAATCCATATTCTGCATTATCCCAATTTCTTGCAAAAATACGAATTTGATCAAGTTTATCAATTTTAAAACTATTATGAAAATCATGCTCTCTTAAAAAATTTATACTACCTTCATTTGATGGTAATTCATTTAATAGGTTTTTAAAAAGTTCTTTATCTTGCAAATTATCATTTTTTAAATTTTTGCTTTTAATTTCTTGTATAATTAAGCTTGAAAGAAAACCTATAAATAATATCGCTGGCTCCCAATCAGGTTGTTTTATAAACCAAGCTTCTGAAAGAAGTAATGCTAATAAATTTGTACTTTTTAAAATCATGTTTTTCCTGTATGTCGAACGGGGGCGCGGGCTGAAGATAGCCGATAAATTTCCGCTAGGTAATTTATTGGCTGCTCTGTTTTGTTAGCATATGCCCTCTTAATAGTTTTTGTAATAATAACTCTTCAACATTTTGTCTTGAATCAAAAATAGCCATAATATAAACAGTGTCATTTTCAATTTTATACATAATTCTCCAAGGTTGTACAATCAATTCTCTATAAATAGTTATACCTTCTTTTCGAAGTTCAGGAACCACTCTACCTCTTAAAGGAAAGAAGTTGCTAGATTGTGCTTTTTCTTTTATTTGTCCATAAACTTTTCTTGCAACACTTAAACTATCTTTTTTGATATAATCAACAATATTTAAAAGGTCTTCTTTTGCATTTGAAGTCCATTTAACTTTATAAATTTTACTCATTTACTAAGGAGTTCTTCAACAGAGTTAAAAACATCTTCTTCAGTATGAAGATTCCCACTTCTAATATCTTCTTCTGCAAATGAAAGAAGCTTCATTATAGCAAGAGCGTTTTTCATATCTTCATAGCTTTTTGGGTCTTGTATAACAGCTTTAGCTTCACCATTTTGTGTGATTATCATAGGTCTATGAGTTTCATTGATATATTTTAGAACATCAGCTGCTTTACTTTTTAGATATGTAACAGGCTTTATATCATTTACAATTTGCATAAAATCCCCTTCAGTCCTTTTATTGTACCAAATTAAGGCTTAATGTGCAAATGTGATGCTAACGGGGGTGCGGGTGAGTGACGACGACATTTGAAAGTTTGGTTTCGAATGTTGTTGCTCACTCCTCCCGCTTGTTGCCTGGCGCTAATGCGCCGGGTGACCAGCGGGTGTTCAGCCCGCGCCCCCGTTGCCTCGGTAAGCGAAGCGTCCGAGGCAACGTTTGTCTTGAGAAATATGAAGCCGCGCTTTGGCTTCATATTTCTCTCCAAGTACTTGTTATATCTACTTATAAGCTTGCTGTACTTGTTTCATATATCGCTTTTATAGTACCAGTAAATTTACAAGCATTTTTCGCTGACTTTACATCTCCCCTAAGGTCATTACTGTTTGAACTTTTTCTATAAATAAATGCAATTTTTTTATCATCTGTAACTACATCATAACTTAGTGCTGTTAATTTTTCTAAGATACAAGATATATCTTTAGTTCCCTCTAGTCTAACTACCATTTTTTATCCTTTGTATTTGATATAACGGTTGAGTACAAAAATATGTTACCAGTTCTTGTACTCTTTTAAGTTCTACAATGGTAGCTGAACTTCTCTAGTTTTTCAAGTTTTTTTCGGCGATGGTAACATATTTTTGTTGCTACGATTTGTTATGTGGCTTTGTTCTTTATGGTCAATAAAGTTTCAACGGAAGTCGGTTTAGCTTTTATGGGTTTTACTGTTTTTGCTTTTAGTAAACTTTCTAACTGATAAGTTTTTTTTAGTTTGCTGTTAGCAAATATATTTTTGAACTAATCTTTTCAGAATTATTTTTGTTTGTAAAAACCACTTAACTCTAAGCTTGGTGCTTTGGTTGACACATAACGGGGGCGCGGGTGAGTGACGACGACATCAGAAAATGAATTTTCAGATGTTGTTGCTCACTCCTCCCGCTTGTTGCCTGGCGCTGATGCGCCGGGTAACAAGCGGGTGTTCAGCCCGCGCCCCCGTTGCCTCGGTAAGCGAAGCGTCCGAGGCAACGGTCGACTTCACCGACAGGTTTACCTGTTCGGTGCTAGGTTTTGTTGGGTTTTATGCTTGATATTTTCCATTTGAATATAATGATTGAGCATATTCATTTTTTGATATCCATAAGTTCTCAAAGCACTAGATTTATTTAATATATAATATTTTTCTAAAAGTGCAGTATAATAATTTTTTAAACCATTAGCATAAAAAAATTTTCTAAAACTATTTATTGAGAATATTTCATCATAGTCGTCATATTGTTCATTATATTTTTGTGAAAAAAATAAATCTAAATTCTGTTTAAAATTTATAAAGTCTTCAAAAGAGTTAAGAGATTGATTATATTCATTAATTAAATTATCTTTATTTAAAAATTCTGTTAATGATGTTTTCAAATCTTTAAATTTCTCTTTATCCTTAAATATTAAAACTTGTTGACTTATACCACTTATAATATTATAAAGATAGCTATCAAAATCTAATTTATATTTTTGTTTAATAGTTTCTTCTTGAATTAGTTCTTCTTCTATATCCCAACGACTTTTACTTTTATCTTCTCTACTATTATACTTTTTATCAATATACTCCTCAGTTATTCCTAATGGTTGTAACCAAATATTTCTCTCTTTATAATATCGTCGTCCTAATTTAATAATATAGTCATCTTTCTTTAAAATATTTTGAGCATAATATTCATAAATTGACTCTCCATAATATTCTTCATTTAAAATTACATACCATTGGAATGTACTAAAAAGTTCTATATAACATATTAAGACTTTTTTCCCTTTACCAATATTAGGATTATAATCTAAAGTAAATAAAATTAAATTATGAAAAGGATAATGGTCGAATTCATTTTTTTGAATTTCTATTAATCTATCAATAATACCCAATGGGTAGAATTGTATAGTAGGGATTTTATCCCTAATTAAGTTATTTTCTATATCTAGAACTAAAGGTAAATTTTCTCTTTTGATTCCATATTTTGAAGCAAAACCTATTGCAATTTTTGCTAAACCTTTTTTAAAAGCCTGATTATTCATATTAAAAGGGTACTCTACAACACCCTCTATATCATCACAAATAACTATTTCAGGTTTTTCTTCATCCTTAAATTTATTAGTTATTTCACTTTCTACTTTTCTCTTATATTTTTTAGTATTTTTTTGATTACCATAAACAATAACTTTTTTATTATTTTCCACATATTTATGAAATGGCTTAACTGGATAAACTTTAAAATTTTTCCATATTACATCAATTTCACCTATTTCGTTACAAAACTGATTAAATTGATATTGAAAGTCTAATAAATTCATATTCTGATATTCTTTTGTCCAATTTAAAGATAATAATTTATATTTTAAATTGACATATTTTCCTTTAGTTGAGGAACTCTGCTTACTACCTTTTCTATCTTTTTTTATATCTAATCTTGTAGCTATTCCATCAAAAATTTTACTAAAAGGTTCATCTATTTCTTTTCCCAATTTTCCGCCACATTTTGAACATAAAATATCATTTTGAGTTAGATTGCCACCAATAGACTGTTGAATAATATGTTCATCATGTTTTTTTACATCAGTATCGTTAAATTCTTTTCCACATAAATAACATTGATTCAAAATACATATCCTTTTTTTAGTAACCCAACTATTTATTACAATAGTATAGCTATAAAAAACAAAAGGTACCCATAAAAGCATACTTTTGCAACTCTTATCAAATTGAATTTTTACTATATATCGTTATTAATGGGCACTATATGGGCACAAACTAGAAAAAATCATACTTTTATTGGCTTCGGATACTCGAAATTCTAAAAATACATAATAAAAACTAAAAAGACTGTAAACAAGGACTTTATAACTCTATTATAATCTTTCAATTTCTTTATAATAGTTCATTTTTGGACATACATAACTTTTAAAACACTATTTATTCTACTATAACAAGCGACCATAATACTTCAACTGACACAATTTTTTATTTGTTAATGTTGCTTTTTGGAGCTATTTTGTATAATATTTGTATTAATAAAGACTAGACTACAATAGGAATTAAATTGAGTGTACCTTCTTATGTACTTTTTGAATTAGGATTTGGATTTAAATACCAATATTTAATGAGTGCCTTGATTCATACTTTGATTACAAAAAAAATTAATTTTTCACAAAGTGAAAACTATATTAAGAAAAATATAAAAAGATATTCTATTCATAGTGACTGCACTAAATTTATAACCCAAGTACAGAGTATAATTCCTGATGTTCATGAGTTAAAGTACAACATAAACTCTATTCTAATGCTAGAAGGAGAAAATAGTTGTTTTGAAGATATTAATTTATTTACAACTAATAATATATCTCAAATAAGATTTTTTCAAGTAAAAGGAAGTATGAGTGACTCCTATACAAGTAAGCTTAATAATGCTGTTATTCATACACTAAAAAATACACTTACAAATAAGAATATTCAATTAAAATTTCAATTAATAATATTAGTGAATAGAGAAGTATCAAATTATTTTTTTGCAAAAATAACCAAAGATAAAATAAAAATCATAGTAACTGTTATTAATTCTTTGTCATGCATAAGTACACTTAAAAAACAAAACAAATCTTTATATATTAAATTTCTAGATATTCTTGAAGAATACATAGAAACATCGTATAAACAAACTAATTCGAGCCCAAACATTTATTATTTTTTTTATAAAAGAGATAAAAGAAATTATCCTAAATATAAAGTATTCATAAAAGAAAATTCCATTTCTAAATCTGTTTACTTTTTGAAATATATTATTCAGAATACAAAAATTATAGAAAGTTTAGATTATAGGTTAATATACTTTTTTCTAAAAAATGCATATGGTAATGATAAATTAACTAAATTATTATGGAATATTGAAATGGAAGCAATGAATGGAAAATTAACAAAAGTTAGCACCATGAGAAACCAACTTTTTAATATTGGTTTTAATAGTGGGGATATTAAAAAAATAAATTTCACTAAAAAAACGGGTTCAATGAAAGATAAGTTCAAAATAGGTAAAATTTTATGATTAAGGTAGGTTTTGGCGAAATGTATGATAATGCTTCATACGGGATAGAACAAAATGTTCTACACAGGTCTCTTCCTCCACTGCGTTACGTAAGAGACCTGCGTAGCCACAGGCTACGCATCCTTTGCATGCAAAGGATGATCAATGCACGGTGTGTTAAATGTTAATTAGCAATACCTATCTTAATCAATATGAAAAAATAATCTCTATTATCTCTATAAAAGTAAACCAATATCTACAAGAACATGATATTGTAACAGATGAAGATTTCATCCTTCCTTCCTTCTTTTTACAATTTTTATCAAATAAACATTTTTTTTATAATGAAATAATAATTTATCAAAAAAATAAAAAAAGAATTTTACATGAACCAAATATTAAATTAAAATATATACAAAAATTTATTCTCCATACAATATTAGATGAATCTATAAAAAGTTATAAGTTAGATATTTGTGTAACTGGTTTTCAAAAACATACAGGTATTATAAATAATGCTATGCCGCATTTAAATAAACTCGCCATCATTAAAATGGATATAAAAGATTTTTTTCCTTCAATCTCAAGATCAAGAATTTATGATATCTTTAAAAAATATAATAAGTTTTCATATGAATACGCATATATTTTATCTCACCTTGTTACTTATAATAACTCATTACCCCAAGGAGCACCAACCAGTCCATTTTTAGCTAATATTTGTGCCAATGGTTTGGATTTTAAAATAAATAAACTTATTAACGTTATCAATAAACAGCAAAATATGAATATTACTTATACAAGATATGCAGATGATATTACTATTTCATTCGATAAAAAATTCAATTATGACTATATAATGAACACCGTAACAGATATTATTTTTGATGAAGGCTTTTATCCAAATTTTAAGAAAAGTAAAATTATAAAAAATAACCATTGTCAAAAAGTTACCGGAATTGTAGTTAATAACCTAACTCCAAGTATAGAAAAGAAAGAAAGGAAAAAGATTAAATTTATTTTAAATGTATGGAAAAAATATAATATTGGAACTGCTATATCTCTTTGGGATAAGCATAATTTTGGATATAAGCTTGAAAAACTCAGAGAAGAAGATAAAATTGATAAATTTTTAGAAATACTAAATGGAAAGTTAACTTATTTTAATATGGTTAATGCCAAGCAGAATGAAAATCTATTTACACAATTCAATCAACTAGTGCACAAACTAGAATCTAATAAGAGTTAGTACTTAACGCTCGCGTCATTGAAATTGAATGTTAAAAAATGAAACAAAGACAAACAAAACAAATAATACAAAAACTCTTAACATCCTTATCAAAAAAATATTATTGGGATTACTACCTTCCTGATTTTAAAAAAGTTGATGGTGCAAACTTATCCAATAAGCCTAAAATCATAAAAGCCACTATTCAAAAATACAAAGAACATCATCCTGAATTTCAAGATAATAAAATCAAAGATATTCAAAATTACTTTCTTAAAATGGTAGAAAATGACACTATTATTTATTTTCAAGACACCCAAATCTACCAAGAACTATATAAAATACTATACCTTATTGACAGTACGCTTGAAGTTCAAAAACTACTCAATAATTCAAAAGAATATCCAAAAGAATTTGCAAAAATCCAAAGTGACTTGAAGCAAGTAAAATTATTTCGTCAGCACTACAAAAAAAATTTAATTGGTTTGTATAAACTTGTAGGAAAAGGACAATCAAGATTTCGATACTGGATAACAACTGGATATATATACAATAAAAATCTTACTAAATTTTTCACACATTTATTTGTTGTTGGAGATTTCGTGAAAGTCAAGGAAATATATGATGATGCAGAAACAACAAAATTACTTTTATATGAGTTAGATTTTTTTCTAATGCAAAGAACTACAATTTCAAAAGTTATTAAGAGTTTTGGTATTTTATTGTATTGGGAAATGGTAAAGTATTTAAAAATCAGCAGAAAAGAAGCAGAAGAATACACAAGCCACATCATCCACTATTTATTTAAAGAGAAGTTTAATGCAAATGAATTACACAGAAGCATTGAGCTAAAATCTTCAATAGGGTATTACCCAGTATTTGGTGCATCTAAAAAAGCTTCTCTTTCAAAAGATGAACAACAATTTATTTCAAATAAACTCTATAAACAGATTCAAGATTATGTACCAATGAAACAAGATGATTTTACACCATTGTTTGAATCATATATAAAAACACCTCATATTCAATATTTAGGAAAATATCCAGTAGAACTTTTTCGCCAAAATCCAAAATATTCCTCTATAAATCAAGAAAACTTTCTTCTAAACTTTCATCTGTAACCGTTACATTACGACAAAGCGCTTTGTCAAATCTAATTTGAAAGGATTTGATATGTTAATTATCAAAGCAAAACTACTGCATATATTTACAAGTGCAGACTACACAAACAGAGAAACTGGCGAGACAAGTCAAGGTAAGGTAAAACTTCAATTACTAGCACAAACTACTCTAAAAAATGGAGAAGTTAAAAATGAGTTGATAGATATTTCTATCCCAAAAGCTGATTATGAAAAATATAAAGCAAAAATTGGTGCAACGGTTGAAGTACCTGTCGGTATTATTGTAAAAGGAAATGTTACCTATTACGGTATTTAAAAGGCAAAAAGCTGTGAGCTTACTCTTCTCTTTGTGAGGCGACGAACAAAAGAAGAGAAGCTCTAAAGCTTTGCTCTATACACATACAAGAAACCCAATCTTAAAAAATACAGATACAAAGATAAGAAGTTAGAAAAGAGGCTCCACTAAAGTGGAGAAAAGTATCTAACTTTTTATTAGTTTTAGTTGCAGGGGGTTTTAGTAACACCCCCTGACGTAAGTCATAAAGAATAAATATAAATGTTCTTCAAATAACTAGCTCATAGGAGCTGAAAGGAAAAATAGTATGAAAAATATTACTAGCAAAAACACACCACAAATAAGCGGTATAGATGCACTCTATTATTTCGCACAAAGCGGTGGTGGATATGATAACTTTTACATGAACATCATAGACCAGATAGAAGATAAAAAAGCAGAGTTTCAAGCACTGGGCTACGCTTACAACGATAATGACATAATCATAACGATAAACTCTATAGATATAAAATACAGCGGTATGGGAAGAGATGGCTTTTTATGGTTTAATCATGAGTTCTTTCGAGTAGGATTCAAAGACTCTGAAAAATCTCAAAACATTCATAACATCAGAGTACAATTAAACGCAGTAGGTATCTACACACTTGGCATAAAATCACTACTAGAGTATATCAATGAGAAGTTCTTACAAGGAGCACTCCTGAATGAGCGTTACTTCCCAGTAACAAGAATAGATGTAAATATGTTCATACAACATAACTTCAACTATCTATGCAAAGAGATGATACTCTCCAAGAAGAAAACACATAGTGCAAATATTTCAGAGAGAACAAGCGGTTATGAACTTGAAACTTACTATGTAGGCAAAAAACCATTTCTACTGAGAATCTACAATAAACTAAAAGAACTAGAGGGTGCAAGTGATGTAAAAAGAGAGTTAATGAACAACTACTTTTTAATCAATAATCTTGATACTCGTAAATCTATTTTTAATGTGGAGTTTGAATTGCATAGAGAGTTTTTAAAACAATATGGCATTGATACCATAGAAGATGCACTCTCTCGCGCAAAAACACTTTTTCAGATGGGTTGTGAGCTGATTAAACTTATTGACACTTCATCACTTACAGAAAAACAGTTAAACTCCTCCAATAGAAAAAGAGCTGATATTTTACCAGTATGGCAATACATTACAGAGAGCTATGACAATAAAGAGTTTATGCAGATAACTACACCACTTGAAAAGATAGAGAAGATATCTTACAGATACTCTCTTGAAGATGCTCGTAAGCCTCTTAAACGTCAAATTATGCGTTTACTGGTGCATGGTAACAATCCGACACTTTTATACTTTTATGAAATTCTATTAAAGTCTCAAGAGGATTATAAACTTAGAAAGGATTATAAGGCACTTCGTGATGAAACACAACAAGCAGAAAAAAGTTTTAGTGAAGATTTAAAAGCATACTCTGATAACGGACTTATTGAATTTGAAAAGAAACTTTCAAAGGATATGCAAGGGATGGATATTGATAATCCACAATATGAAGAACTACTTCATACTTACAATATGTTACATGATGAACTTACTCTTCGTGAACTTGTTGAGTTTCCATTTTAAGGCGGTGCATTATGAATATTGAATTTGAAAATATAAATCTCATTAAACAACTTGTAGATGATATGCAACTATTAAAACACTCCCTTATAAATTCCAATGAAAAACGCTGGATGAGTGTAAAAGAGGTGGCTCAATATTTGAGCTACTCAACAGATAGAATTTACAAATTAAAAGATACTACTTTCATTGAGGGCATACATTTTTATAAAAAGAGTGGTAAAATACTATTTGATAGAGTTGCAATTGATGAATGGGTTATCTCTAAGGAGAAAACAGATGAAATTAATCAATCGCAACGGCAAGTTGTGGATAACATTCTATCATCAATCTAAGAGATACAGACGCTCTTTAAAGCTTGATGATACAAAGGCAAACCGTAAACTGGCTGAAACTAAACTAATTCCTGAGATAGTACATCAACTAAATCAGGATGAGTTCCTTAAAAATAATAATGTTAAAAAAGTACCGACTGTGGATGAGTTTATGCAGATAAGCTTTGAGATGCATGAAGTTTACAGAAGAAGTTTAAGTCAAAAAAATCATAAATATATTTATGAAAGACATATCAAACCAAAATTTGGCAATAGAAAAATAGATGAGATTAAACCATCTGAAATAGCTACTTGGCAAGCAAAACTTCTTCGCAATCTCTCCACAAAATCACTCTTTATGATAAGAGCTGTATTTAATGTGATGTTTAATGATGCACTTGCTGATGAAATCATCACGAGAAACCCTTTAAAGCTTGTTAAAAAGCCCAAAAATGTTTCAGTTAATGAGATACTACCTTTTAAGCAAGATGAGATATTTAATATCTTAGAAAATATACAAGAGAGAATGAGGGCAGTATTTGCAATAGGTTTTTTTACTGGTATGAGAACAGGAGAAATATTAGTCCTTAAATGGAGTGATATAGACTTTGAAAATAGAATCATTCAAGTAAAACGAGCAAAACGACAAAATACCGAATCACTCCCTAAAACTAAATCAAGTATTAGGGATGTAGATATACTTGATGTACTATTACCATATTTACAAAATCATTTAAAATATAAAATAGATGATAGTGAGTATTTGTTTAATAGTTGGCATAGAAAACCTTTTACTGATTTTGCTTGTATTGCGAAAACTTACTGGAGACCAATATTTGAAAAACTAGATATAGAATATCGAAATCCATATCAAATGAGGCATACTTTTGCAAGTATGATGATAAGTAATGGAGAAGATATATTATGGGTTAGTAAAATGCTAGGTCATACTACATCAGCAATGACACTCACTATGTATGCAAGATATGTAGAAAACAAAGATAAAAAACGAGGTGCTTTTTTAATGGCTTCATAGTTTGTACTCTGACACATTAGGGCACAAACTTGGGCACACTTCAAAAGTAAATGGCTTATAAGCTCCTAGAATAGGGCTTATTTAGTATTAGTTCTTATTACTATTTATTCAACGAACATTATATCCCAAATAACTCCAAATAACAAAATTAAATCCCATTGAGAATGTCCTTTAATTATTTAAAAATATGACAAATTGCAATGTTTTGATGATATTTTGAATTTTTATGTTAGTTTTCTTAAAAATCAAATGTCTTTTTAACTCTTTTATGGCGTTAAAAAGGACAAAGTGTTGATTTAATTATTGAAAAATCCATTAAAAGGACATTATGTCCCTTAAACTTTTGAGGTGAGATGAAATGCAGAAAAAGAAAAAGTTACTTGATATTGTTCGGGATAAGATTCGTTTTAAGCATTACAGTTATTCAACTGAAAAGACTTATGCACATTGGATAAAGCATTATATACTTTTTCATAATAAAAAACATCCTGTGGAAATGGGTAAAGATGAGATAGAATCTTTTTTGACATTTTTAGCTACAAAAAAGAGAGTTAGTCCAACAACTCAGAATCAAGTATTTGCGGCTATTTTCTTGATATGGCAATATCTTTTTCCTATGGCTAAGATATCAAAAGATCCAAGAAGTGGCGTGAAACGACGACATCATATTTTAGAAAAAACTTTGGGGTGTAATATTAAAATAGCAGCACAAAAGGCAAATTTATATAAGCGAGTGACTTCCCATATATTTCGCCACTCTTATGCTACGCATTTACTTCAAGCAGGTATAGATTTTCGTTCTATTCAAGAATTTTTAGGGCATAAGTCCATTGAAACGACGATGATATATACCCATGTTGTTGCTGAAATGAATAAGATAAAACTTCTTAGTCCTTTAGATTTTTAAATATATGACAATATGCTATATTTTTTAAAAAGTTTTATTTTTTAGTGTAGTATTAACTATTACAAGAGTAAAAGTATGTACCTATCCAAAAAGGCATAATGATGATAGAGAGATTTTATCTTAAAAATTATTTGAGTTTTCAAGAGACTGAGCTCAATTTACACAATGGGCTTGTTGTATTTACGGGGCCTAGTGGAAGTGGGAAGTCTATTCTTATGGAGGCAATTTTGTCATCTGTTGGAGGGAGTGCTTGTGATGCTTCTTTATGTGAAAGCAGTGTTACATGGGAGATCGATGAGGAGTCTTATGGGATTGATAATGATGAGATCAATGTCTTTAAACATCTCAAAAAAGAGAAATCCCGCTACTTTATTAACAATCAAAGCCTCTCCCGCAAGGCAATTCATAAAATAGCTTCTCCTTATCTACGCCATCTTAGCCTTAAAGATTTCAGCGACTTTGAAAATGAAAATCTTTTAAGTATTTTAGATGCTTGTATAGAGGCAAAGCAGGGTGGTTTAACAGCACTCAAAAAGCAGTTTGCTTCACTTTACAGTGAGTATTATATTTGCAAGCAAGAGCTAAAAACCCTTGAAGATGAAGAGCGCAAGATCGTAGAGCTCAAAGAGTTTGCAGCTTTTGAGATTCAAAAGATAAATGATGTCAATCCGCAGCCAAATGAAGATGAAGAGCTATTGGAGATCAAAAAAGAGCTATCACGTAAAGAGAAGGTTTTAGAGAGCATAGAGAGTGCTAATGCTATTTTTAACTATGAACATCTTGTAAGCAGTGCACTGGAGAGTCTTGATGTTAATAGCAGTTTTTTTGATGATGCAATGAATGAACTTCGTGCTGTTTTTGAGGGAGCGCAGGAGCGTTTTGATGCACTTGAAGATGTTGATGTGGAGTCCGTTC
>Ga0256842_1002555_pt1 | contig 12927 bp, 10 predicted proteins | sample 4559240metaG_FD_185973 | JGI IMG/M metagenome (GOLD analysis project Ga0256842, IMG submission 185973) | Hydrothermal vent microbial communities from Guaymas Basin, Mexico - 4559-240 | ecosystem: Environmental > Aquatic > Marine > Hydrothermal vents | place: Mexico: Guaymas Basin | collected...
TAGAAACTAACCCTGCAATTATTATCAAAATAGAGATAACAGTAGCAAAGATAGGTCTGTTTATAAAAAATTTAGAAAACATCTATTTTCCTTGTACTTCTGTAGCATTTATAGTTTTATCTACAACTACTTCGCCACCTGGTTTAAGTCTAAAAAAGTTATTTATTATCACTCTGTCGCCACTTCTCAAAGGTCCACCTGCAACTACAAATTTATCTCCACTTACATTGCCTACAACTACTGGACGAACACCTACATGACCATGATCTTCTATGAAAACAATAGTTCCTAAAGGATTTTGAAGTACCGCTTTTTGTGGTATTGTGATGATATTTTTTTGGATAATATTATTTGTAATTACTCTTACAAATTGACCAGCCATTAAATAGTCATCTTTGTTGTCAAAAACAGCTCTCATTTTTACTATGGCTGTTTGGTTATTTGTATTAACATCTATAAAATCAACAACACCCTCTTTTTTTAGAACTTTGCCATCTACTTCTAGCTGAACTTTTATATTTGCATTATCTTTTATGCTCCAAATATGATTTTTAATTTTTTTATAATCACTCATAGGTGCAGAAAATTCTATATAAACTTTATCTTTTTGAGTTATCTCTATAAGTTTAGTTGGAGGTGTATTTGAAACTAAATCACCTATATCAACCTGTTTTAAACCGATAATTCCACTAATAGGTGCTTTTACTTTAGTATATCCTAAGTCAATTCGTGCCTGTTTGAGTTGTGCTTTGGCTAAAGAGACTGCTGCTAAACTCTGTTGATATGATGAAAGTGCATTATCTCTTTTTTCTGAAGATACTGCTTTTTGAGAAAAAAGTTTTTTTACTCTTTTCCAATTTCTTGTAGCGTTATTCAGAGTAGCACTGCTCATATTTAAAGATGCTTTTACCGCATTAAATCTTGCTTTATATATGTCATCTTCTATTTGATAAAGCAGATCACCTTTATTTACTTTTTGACCCTCTTTAAAGTTTTTTGATTCTAAAATACCTAAAGCCCTAGATACAACTTGCACTTTTTTATATGCTTTTACCGTTGCTGGGTACTTTAAAGTGATAGGTAAAACTGTAGGATTAGGAACTATGTAAATATCAGCTTTTGGTATTGGCATCTTATGTGCTCCAGCAGGTGGTCCACCTGCAAAAACTGTAGTTGCTCCAAGCATTAGAGTTGCACTTAAAAGTGAACTAATTAAATTTGTTTTTCTCATTTGATAAAATCCTTAATATTTTTATTTGTATTGTAGTAATAAGAGGCATACGCTATTTGCAGATTATTTAATGCTGTTTCATATTGAGCTTTAGCTACTGTTTTTATACTCAAAGCATCCAAATATGTTACATAATCAACAAGACCTGCTTCATATTTTTCTGAAACAGTCTCAAATGCAGATGCAGAAGATGTTAGTGAACTTTTTGCACTTTGTATTTGAGCTTTTACTGTCTCTATTTTTAAAAGTGAAAGTTCAACATTTATGTTTTGTTCATCTTCTAGTTGCTCTATCTTTTTATTGAGTGCATCTTTTTGTATAAGAATTGATTCTTTTTGTTTTGAAATAGTTCCATTATCGTAAAGTCTCATATTAAGAGTAAGCATAACTACATTTTGATTGTAAAGAGTAGGAGCATGAGGAACTTCTCTACCATAATCATATACACTATAAGTATCTTCCAGTCGTAATTGTGGAGAATATAGAGCATTTAAACTATCTGCAGTAAATGTTAGTGATGATGCATTAGCTTGGAGTGACAAGATAGCATCACTCAGCTCTTTTTGAATATCTTGTGGAATTTTTATAGATGAGTTATCTAAAGTATCAATCTTTTTGCCAACTTTAATACCAAGAAGTTTTTTTAAAGATAGTAGCTGATACTCCATAGAGCTTATTTTATAGGTATTGTTACTATAAGCAGCTTTTAATCGATCAACATCATCTTTCGTAACAGAACCAACAGCAAAAAACTTTTTTATTCTCTCAAGACTAGCAAAAAGTTGCTTATCTGTCTCTTGTAGTGCATCAAGTGTTGATTTTGCACTTTTTATATTATAAAAGTCTTGAACAATTTGTAATTGTAAACTTTTTTTATAAGCTAATGAACTATATTCTGATGATTTAAGAACAGCTTTATTTTGCTTGATAGTGTTAGATTTTCTTCCACCATCATATATATCAACTCCAACTTTTGCATAAGCACTATATGTATCTCCAGCTTGAAAAGGGGTAGCATCATCATCTCTTTTATAAAATGCTCCTGCATCTATAGTTGGATAATAGGCACTTTGTGAAGATTCTACTTCACTCTTTTTTGCTTGTTCTGTTAAAACATTTGAAGCAACTATTTTATTATTAGAAGTTGCAAACTCTAGTAATGAATGTAAACCATCTGCATATATAAATGCAGGTATGATTAAAAATGATATTTTTTTCTTCATTTTATCCCCTAAGATATTATCTTACTAGAAAGATAACATAGAATTACTTAAATATATCTTCCCAGTAAGATATATATATGCTATAATTCAGTTATGAAAAAAAAATATTTAGATACTTTATATGAAACTACATTAAAAAAAGAAAATAGTGTACTTACATTGAGTTTGTCAATAGCTTTGTTATATAAACATATATTTAATCAAAATGCACATTTTTTACAAACAGATTATAATTTAACACATTCAGAAATTGATGTATTGGCTGCATTGTCTAATTATAAAATTATGACTCCAACAGATCTGTATGAAGCAACAATCTTTTCATCGGGTGGTATGACAAAGATTTTGAATAAATTAGAACAAAAACAATTTATATCAAGAGTTCCATCAAATAAAGATAAAAGAAGTAAGCTAGTGAAACTTGAACCAAAAGGTGAAGAGATATTTCAACGTTGTTTAGTGGATATTCTTAAAATAGATAACAAAATATTTTCTGTATTGGATACAAAGGAGAAAGAATCATTTGAAAAGATTTTAAGAAAACTTGTTTATTCTACATTTAAGTAAGGCTAAACTAATATAAAAAATATCAAATTTTTTTGGAATCTCAAGCTATGAAGCAAAATTTAATATAACAGCACAGACTCATTAAAAGGAATGTAACAGATGGTAATAATAGTAGATAAAGTACAAAAAAGAAAAGATATAGCACTCTCTTGTAAAGAGTTAGATTTTCAAACTCAATGTTTTGAGGGGTATTACTCTTGGTTTGAAAAGATTATAGATGATGCTATATTTGAACTTATAGAGGTAAAAGATAATGTCTAAACTATTTTTACTATTACTTCCTTTCTCTTTATTTGCAGAAGATTTAAAAACAATACTTTCATACTCTATGCAAAACAATGCGCTAGTAAGTGCTAAAACTTTTACAAAAGATGCACAATCTAAAGAGCTTAAATCTTTAGAAAATTCCTATTATCCAACTATTGATTTAGGAGCTTACTATCAAAGAACAGATGAGCGAACACCTATGCAAGCTGGAACTGTTTATAGTGGATTTGCAAAGATAGGTTTTGATATATATGATGGAGGAAGAAAATCTGCACAAGTGAAACAGAAAAAAGATGCACTACATTCAAGTAGTTTAGATATAAATGCTCAAAAAAGAGTTTTATCTTTAGAGATAGTTCAAGACTTTTTTCTCATTAAAAATTTCAATGCCTCTTTAATTTCACTTCAAGAGGCTCAAAAATCACTTACTGCACAACTCCAACGTGTGAATAGATTTTATGAGGCACAACTAGCTACAAAAGATGATGTAGATAGGTTACAAGCTGTCTATGATACAAATATATATGAGATAGAATCTTTGAAATTTAATATACTTTCAACGAAACACTCTTTAGAGTTAAAAGTTGGCAAAAAAATAGATGTTTTAGACAACTCTCATTTTAAAAACTTAGAAAATATAGAGTATGAGATAGCTGATTATATTCAATCTTTAGAGTTGAAACAATCGGCTATAAAACACTCTGCTAACTCTATTGATAGTATCTATTATCCTCAAATTAGAGTGGAAGATACTTATAGTATTTATGCTTATGGTGGAACAGATTCAAAACATCCAGAGGGTTTAGATAATCAAAATAGATTACTATTAAGTGCAAATCTAAGACTTTTTGATAATGCAACTATTGGAGAGATGAAACAATCAGTTGAGTTAAATGCTATGGCACTCTCTCAAGAGATAGAGTATCAAAAATCTACTCAAAAGATGAACTATGATTTGTCATTATTGAGAATAAAAACAAGTAGAGTAAAAATAGAGAGTGCATTAAGTGCTTTAAACTCTGCAAAAAGTGCATTTGAGAGTGTTGAGAAAAAATATGATGCAGGGATTGTGGATAATGTGGTCTATCTTGATGCTTTGAGTGCTAAAACAAATGCAACAGCACTCTATGAAAGTTCAAAAAATGATTTAGAGATAGCTTATGCTATCTACTATTTTTATAGTGGAAAAAATATTGAGGAGTACCTATAATGAAAAAAGTTCTAGGATTAGTTATTTTAGTAGTAAGTTTACAAGCACAAGAGGTATATGCAACATTTGATGTTTATGCAAAGAAGAGTGCAAACTTAGCATTTGATAGTAGTGGAACAGTCAATAAAATATATGTAGGAGTTTCTACAGAAGTTACAAAAGGAACACGCTTAGTAAACTTAAATAATGATGATTTAAAAGCCTCTTTAAATATTGCACAAAAAGTGATAGATAATGTAAAAGTAACTTTGAAGTATGCTAAAAAAGATTATCAGAGACAGCTCAAGATAAAAAATATTATTGATGCTTCTAAATTTGATAAATATGAGTTAAATTATGAAAGAGCAAAAGTGGCACTCTCTCAAGCAAGAGCCAACTATAAATATAAGAAGACTCTTCTCTCTAAAACTACTCTTTATGCACCTTTTGATGGAACAATATTTGAAAAAAGTGTCGAAGTTGGAGATGTTGTGAATGGAATGATGTTGCGAACAATTTATAAAATTCAAAGTACAACAGAAAGAAAACTTATTTTAGCATTTGACCAAAAGTATCATAGTATTGTAAAAGTTGGTAATACGTTCAAATATACTCTTGATGGAGCAGAAAATAATTATGAGGGAACAATATCTAAAATATACCCCTCTGTAAACAGGAAAAATAGAAAAATAATTGCTGAGGTTAATGCAAAAGATTTTATGGTTGGACTTTTTGGCGAAGGGTATATTATTGTACCTGATAAAGAGTAGTCTAATATGTATAAATATGCGATAAACAAACCAATTGCAACATTAATGTATGTTGTAACTCTAGTAATATTTGGATGGATGAGTTTTAACTCAATGCCCTCTGCACTTTTTCCAAATATAGATTTTCCAATGGTAACGGTAAAAACTGTTTACCCTGGAGCGCAAGCAAGTACGATAGAATCACAAGTAACAGATAAAATAGAGGAAGCTATATCAAGAATAGGTGGTATAGATAGTATAACTTCTACAACAAGTGATGGTGTGAGTGTCGTAATGGTAAAGTTCTTTTTAGAACGTTCTATTGATGAAGCTACAAATGATGTTCGAGATAAAGTATCAGCAGTAATTTTACCAAAAAATGCAAAAACTCCTCTTGTAAGTAAGCTAGATATTGGAGGGGCTTCTGTTATTAATATCTTTTTAACAGCAAAAAATGACACAATAAAAAACCTTATGTTATTTGCAGATGAAAAAGTTAAGCCGAAACTTCAAAAGATAAATGGTGTTGGCGCTATCAATATTATAGGATATAAAGATAGAGAGATTAAAATTTTTCCAGACCCTAAATTATTAAATAAATTTAATATTACAGTTCTTGAATTAAATGGAATAATAGCACGAGAAAATGTAAAAATAGATGGTGGAAAACTGATAAATGTTACTCAAGAGTTTATTCTTAAAACAAAAGCAGATGCACCGAGTATAGAAGAGTTAGAAAATATAAAGATAAAAGGAAATATAAAACTCAAAGATATAGCAAGAGTGGAAGATACTCTTAGTGATGCCAAAAGTTATGCTTCTTATAATGGTGTAGAGGGTGTTATGCTTGAAGTTCAAAAAATTTCAGGAACAAACACGATAGATATAGTTAAAAAAGTAAAAGAGAGTGTTCCTGCTTTAGTAGAGTTAGCTGGAGATAGATTTGAGGTAAAAGTTTTAAATGATACTTCTCCTTTTATAATTCACTCTCTTGAAGATGTAAAGTTTGACCTTATTTATGGAGCTATCTTAGCATCTATTATCGTTTTTATATTTTTAAGAAATTTAACAATTACATTAGTTTCTGCACTCTCTATACCTGCTTCTATATTTGGTACATTTGCTTTAATGGATTATATGGGATTTGACCTAAATAAGATGACATTAATTGGTCTTACTTTAGCGATAGGGATTATTATAGATGATGCGATTGTTGTTATAGAAAATATATATAAAAAACAGGAAGAGGGTTTAGGAAAAATGGAATCTGCTATTGAGGGAACAAAAGAGATGGCATTTACTATTTTAGCTATCTCTGCAATGCTGTTAGCTGTATTTATTCCAGTATCATTTATGAGTGGTATCGTAGGGAAATTTTTTGAGAGTTTTGCTATGACAGTTGGTTTTGCAATAATTATCTCCTATACTATCGCTCTTAGTTTTATTCCTTCTCTAAGTGCAAGAGTTTTACATAAAGGCGAAAGTAAATTTTATGATATTACGGAGGGAGTATTTCGTTTTATTGAGAAAGTTTATGAAGTGATTTTAAGAGTAGTTTTAAGATTTAAAATTATAACACTTATTTTAGTTTTTGGAATATTTTTTCAATCTTTAAGTCTCTTTCCAAAAATTGGTATGGATTTTATACCAAAAGAGGATGCTTCAGAGTTTGAGATAAAGATAAAAGCAAGTGCTGGAATCTCTTTAGAGAAGATGATTAAAGACTCTAAAGAGGTGGAAGAGTTAGTAAGAAAAAATAAAAATGTTTTATATACGACTTTAAGCGTTGGATATACCTCTTCACAAGAAAAGCATAAAGCTATTATCTATGTAAAATTAAAATCAAAAATGCAGAGAAAATTCAATCAAGAACAGATTATTCAAAGTTTTAGAAAAGAGTTAAAACTATTTGAGAAAAAGATGTTTATAACTGCTTCTGCAATACCAAGTATTAAAGGTACAGGTGTATCTGTTCCCTATCAAATAGTATTAAAATCAGATTCTTTTGAGGATTTAGAGATAGCGAGTAAAAACCTAACAGAGTATTTAGCTAAAAAAGAGGGCTTTGCAGATATAGATACAAATCTTGATGATGCTAAACCACAGATAGATATAAATATATTGCGAATAAATGCAAACCGTTTAGGTATTTCAGCCTCAGATATTTCACAAGCTATTGCAGTAGCATTTTCTAGTGATTTAGAGATATCCTATTTTGAAGAGAATGGAAAACAGTACAATATCTCACTGAGATTTAATGATGAGAATAGAGTAAGTTTAGAAGATATAAAAAAGATTCAACTACGAGCATCTAATGGAGAGTTGGTTTATTTAGATGGTTTAGTTAAGTTTACTACATCAAAAGCACTCTCCTCTATCAATCATTTTGATAGAGAGAGACAAGTAACTGTTTATTCTGACCTATTTGGATTAGATTTAGGGGGTGCTGTTGCCTATACTAAAGAGGGTATTGATGATTTAATGCCAAAAAGTGTTGTCTATCGATTTACAGGGTTTGCAGAAGAGATGGTAAAAACAGGACAAGCTTTCGGACAAGCTTTAGGACTTTCTGTTATCTTAATGTTTATTATCTTAGCTATTTTATATGAATCATTAATTCAGCCTATTATCATAATGATAGCACTCCCTTTAAGTATTATCGGAGTGATGTTAGCACTTTATTTTAGTGGCTTACAGTTTAGCTTATTTGTAATGATAGGATTTATGTTACTTATGGGAATGGTTGGAAAAAATGCTGTACTTTTAGTAGATTTTGCAAACGGAGCGATAGAGAGAGGAAAAACAGCAGATGAAGCCCTTATAGAAGCTGGAGAAAAACGTTTACGTCCTATTCTAATGACCACAGTGGCTATGATGTTTGCTATGCTTCCATTAGCTATTGGCGACGGTTTAGGAAGTGAAACAAAAGCTCCTATGGCTATATCTATTATGGGTGGGTTGTTTAGTTCAATGATATTAACGCTATTAGTAGTGCCAGTAATGTACAGACTTATAAACCCACTTGATAGATGGCTTCGTAAGTGGTATGAAATTAAAAAAGAAAAGGAGAGTAAAAGATGTTAAAAGGTTTAAAAAATTATATTGCAATGATATTAGTTGCTGTGTTAGTTGGAGTTTCTGGATATTTTATATATATCAAGATAAATGGTAAAAAGTTACCAGAGGGTTTAATAGCAAGTAGTGGTAGGGTTGATGGGGATTTGATTTTAATCAATACAAAATATCCCGCAAGAATAGAAAATATTTTTGTAAAAGAGGGAGATAAAGTTACTGAGAATCAGATAGTAGCTACACTTACCTCAAATGAGTTTTTAAGTAAATATAAAAGCTTAAATGAAGCGATAAACTCTATAAAAGATGAAAAACTATCATTCGCACAAACGATAGAGGCTTCTCAGATGGAGCTAAAACTTTTAGAAAAAACGCTTCCAAATTTGGTAAAGATAAAACAAGATGATTTAAAAACCATCAAAAAGAGTTTGCATAGTATGAAGTTAAAAATTCAAACTGCCAATTTTAATTGTGAACAGTGTGAAAGAGAGCATAAAAGATATACAAAACTTTATAAGACAAAAACTATATCTTCTGAAAAATTTGAGCTTGTAAATCTGAAATATAAAACTACGAAAAAAGAGTTAGAATCATTAAAAGTAGAAAAAGAAAAGCTTTTAAGCTCTGTTAATATTGGGAAAACTTCTTTACAAATTCAAAAAGACAATCTTAAAAAGATAGATATTTTAAAACTAAATATTCAAGCATCACAAACAAAATTACAATCACTTGGTGCTAAAATAAGACAACTAGAAGCCAATAGAGATGAAGTACAAGCTATGATAGATGAGTTGACTCTAAAATCACCAATAGATGGTTTTGTGATAGAAAAAATTGGAAATAAGGGCGAGGTAGTAGGTGCTGGTATGGGTATTATAACTCTGAGTGATACAAACTCCTACTATCTTAAACTCTTTATTGACACTATGAATAATGGTAAAATAAAAATAGGCGATGAAGCTGTTATATTTTTAGATTCAAATCCAGATAAACCTATAAAAGCGAAAGTGGTTCGTATAGCTCAAAAGGCAGAGTTTACACCAAAAGATGTAAGTGTTAGAAGTGATAGAATCCAAAGAGTTTATGCAGTTCGTTTAAAACCTCTAAAATATAACCCAATTTTAAAACTTGGAATCCCTGCTATTGGAATCATTGGAGTTGATGGGACAAAACTGCCAAACTCTTTAGATGAAATTCCTGAGATTTAACTATGTTAGAAGTAAAAGATTTGGCTGTATCTCATAAAAAAAAGCTAGCTATTAAAAACTTAAACTTTAAAGTAGATAATGGAGAGATTCTAGGTTTCATCGGAGCTGATGGAGCTGGAAAAAGTTCAGCATTAAATGCTATTGCAGGAGTGATAAGGTTTGATGGTGAGATAAGCTACAATGAGTTTAGTTATAAATCACCCAAAGAGGCACAAAAAGTTAAGCACGATATTGGATATATGCCTCAAGGGATAGGACTTGTTCTGTACAAAACTTTAACCATAAAAGAGCATTTAGATTTTTTTACAGATATTAGAGATATAAAGATAGACAAAGAGTTTTTAGAGTACAAAAAGAATCTTTTATCTATGGCAGGACTTGAAAAGTTTTTAGATAGACGAGCTGGTGATTTGAGTGGTGGTATGATGCAAAAATTATCTCTTGTTTGTACTATGCTTCATCGTCCTAAACTTCTGATTTTGGATGAACCAACTACTGGAGTTGATCCACTGAGTAGGATTGAACTTTGGGAGATTTTACAGCAGAGTGCAAAAGAGTTCAATACCATCTCTATAATAAGCACAGCCTATATGGGCGAAGCTTCAAAAATGGATAATATTTTGCTCTTTGATGAGGGTGAGATTATCGCTAGAGGAAATTCAGAGCAACTCATAGAAGAGATTAAACCTTTTGTTTATGACAAAATAGAGACAGATAAAAAATCTATTACTATATCTAACACCACATACTGCTTGGAAAATTTAGAGAATCAACATCAAGAACCAACACTAGAATCACTATTTTTTGTGAATGCTTTAAAAAAAGATAGATTATTGCCAAAGTTACAAATTGCCAAATCTAAAGAGAGCATAGATAAAAATGTTGTTGTGATGAAAGCTACTAAAATTACTAAAAAATTTGGTGATTTTTATGCAAACAGAGATGTAGATTGTGAACTTAAAAGTGGTGAAATTTTAGGGCTTTTAGGGGCGAATGGAGCAGGAAAAACTACATTTATAAAAATGCTTTTAGGCTTACTTCCTCTTGATGGTGGAGAGTTAGAACTCTTTGATAAAAAAATCAAAAGTAGTGATGATAGAAATAAGCTAAAATCTCAAATAGGCTATGTGAGCCAACACTTTGCTCTTTATGATGATATGACTGTTAGAGAAAATATGATGTTTTTTGCTTCTATTCATAAAATAGAGACTTTAAAAGCTATAAAATTAATTGACAATTATTCAAAAGAGTTAGGATTTGAAAAATATTTAGATGAGATGCCAAAGAGTCTGCCACTAGGAATTAACCAAAGATTCTCTTTAGCAGTTTCTATTTTGCATGAACCAAAAGTTCTGTTTCTTGATGAACCTACAAGTGGAGTTGATGCTATTGCTAGGGCTCAGTTTTGGGAACTTTTAAAAGAGTTGAAAAACAAAAGAGGTATATCTATACTGATTACCACACACTATATGAGTGAAGCTGAATTTTGTGATAGAGTGGTTCTACTCAAAGATGGAGAAAAAATCGCTGATAATTCAGTTGAGAATTTTTATAAAGAATTTCCAGATGCAAAAAGTTTTGAAGAGATTTTCTTGGAGTATTTCAGATGAGATTAAGAATTGTAAAAGCCTATTTTATAAAAGAGATGATAGAGTTAATAAGAACAAAAATGATAATGATGCCTTATCTAATGCCACTTTTAATTGTAATACTCTTTGGTTATGGTATAAAAATGCAGGTTACAGGAGTAAGAACGCTGATACTTGATAATGATAATTCGCAAATATCAAGGAAAATGATACTTAAATTTGAACACTCAAAATATTTTACAACAACAGTTGAAAATATGAGTGAAAAAGATGCTCTAAGAGAGATGAAAAAGGCAAATATTGATGCTATTATCATCATCCCATCATCATTTGAGAAGAACTCCCTAAAAGGGGTAAAAACAGAAATAGGTGTTTTTATAGATGCCTCTTTTCCCTCTCGTTCAACCACCATAAGTAACTATATTCAAGGTGTTGTTATGGATTTGGCAAATGATTTTAATATTGATAGCAGAGGAGTGATAAATATAAATACAAGAAATCTTTTTAATCAAGCTCTAAGAGATGAGGAGATGATAGTCCCTGGACTTATTGGTATGGTTCTGCTTATAAGTCCAGCCATTTTAACAGCACTTATAATTGCAAGAGAGAAAGAGGAGGGAACTATTTTTAACTTTTACTCCTCCTCAGTTTCAAAGGGGGAATTTTTAGTAGCAAAACTATCAGCAATCTTTTTTCTTGTATCAATAGCTATATTTGTCATCTTTCTAGTAGCCTCCTATCTCTTTGATTTACCATTTCGTGGAAGTTTTTTTCTTTTTTGGTTAGCGAGTGAACTGTATGTTTTTGTAGCACTTGGATTTGGGCTATTGGTATCCATAATATCATCATCTCAAATTATCGCTATTATTGTTACACTTATGCTTACAATTTTACCTGCTTTTATGTATTCAGGTATGATAATGCCAATTAGTTCTATGAGTGGAGAAGCTTTTATCACTGCACATATCTACCCTGTGATGTATTACAATCATATCATTTATGATACTTTTTTAATAGGGCAAGGGTTTAACTCACCTACAATTATCTCTTATTTGCTATTACTATTTGGTTATGGTATTGTACTTTTTATATTAGGCTTATTACTTCTAAAAAAGGAGATAAAATGAAGATATTTTTCACTATATTGTTAAAAGAGTTAATAAGTTTTTTTCGCTCCTTTGGTTTGGTTATTTTAGTAATATATTTTTTTACAGCAGAGATTTATGTAGCAGCAACTGGTATGGAGATAGAAGCAAAAAATGTTGCAGTTGGAGTTGTAGATAAAAGTGCAGGTGGAATGAGCAAAAAGATTTTATCAAATCTGCACTCACCAGAATTTCAAACACCAAAATCTTACAAATCACAAAAAGAGTTAAGTGATGCAATTTACAACAAAGATATTATGGTTGGTATGATTTTTGATGAACAATTTGAAAAAGATTATTATAAAAACCTAAATCCAACTATAAATATTCTCATAGATTCTACCACAGCGTCGCAAAGTTTAATGGCAATAGGGTATCTTCAAAATATTATTATGAAATTCAACAACTTAAAACTCCCTGTTGAGCTAAAAATGCACAAACTTTTTAATCAAAATGCTGATATAAAACTTTTTATGGGTGTGAGTGAACTTTTATCTGTTATCACTCTACTTACAACTATTTTAACCGCTATCGCTTTTGTAAAAGAGAAAGAGAGTGGTACTTGGGATATTATGCTTTTAATGCCTGTGAATCCTAAGCTTATTATCTTAGCCAAATCACTCTCTCAAATTATTATCATAATGATTGGTGTTGTTTTAAGTGTTGGATTGATTCTATTTCAATCCT
>Ga0256842_1002556_pt1 | contig 12924 bp, 10 predicted proteins | sample 4559240metaG_FD_185973 | JGI IMG/M metagenome (GOLD analysis project Ga0256842, IMG submission 185973) | Hydrothermal vent microbial communities from Guaymas Basin, Mexico - 4559-240 | ecosystem: Environmental > Aquatic > Marine > Hydrothermal vents | place: Mexico: Guaymas Basin | collected...
ACAACTGGAATTAAATATTTATTACCTAAAGTAAAATATGTTAAAAACCAGCAGTTGAGTATGTTTAAACGTTCAAATATAGAGAAGTATACACCATTAGCTAGTTGATTTTGGGGAAACTTAAATTAATATGCAAATGGTAAAAAAAATTGTATAATATAAAAGGAGGTAAAAAATGGAATTGATTAAAGAATTTATTAAATATTATAAACCGCATAAGAAACTTTTTTTTATTGATATTATTGCAGCTTTTTTTATAGCAATCATAGATTTATTGTTTCCAGCAATTTCAAGAAATATTATAAATGAAGTTTTGCCCAATCATGAGTTAAATCAACTTATTAAGTTAGGTTTCTTATTACTTCTATTATTTGCTGTTTCATCTATTTTAAAATATGTAGTTGATTATTGGGGACATGTTGTTGGAGTAAGAATGGAAGCTGATATGAGAAACAAACTTTTTTCACATATTCAAACTCAAGATATAGAATTCTTTGATAACACAAAAGTAGGGCATCTTATGTCAAGAATAGTTAATGATTTAAGGGATGTGTCAGAATTAGCACATCATGGACCTGAAGATATATTTTTATCGCTTGTTATGCTTTTGGGTTCAGCTATAATACTAATAAAAATCGAACCAACTCTTACAGTAGTAATGTATTCTTATGTAATTTTATTTGTTGTTTTTGCAATTTTTAAAAGAAAAAAAATGAGAGATGCATTTAGAGAAGTTAAGAAAGAAATTGCAGAAGTTAATACTAATTTAGAAAATAGTTTATCTGGAGTAAGAGAAGTTAAAACTTATACAAATGAAGATATGGAATATGATAAGTTTTTAGAAGGAAATATTAGATTTAAGAATTCAAGAGAAAATGCATTTAAAACAATGGCTGAATTTTCATCAGGAATGGATTTTTTAATGAAAGCATTAAATGTACTTATTATTAGTTTTGGTGGATATTTTATTATAAAAGGCAGGATGAATTATGGGGATTTCATAGCTTTCTTATTATATAGCAATTTATTTATACAACCTATAAAAAGATTAACTCAATTTACTCAGCAATTTCAACAAGGCATGAGTGGGTTCGAAAGATATTTTGAAATAATGAAAATAGAACCTAAAATTAAAGATAGTAAAAATGCAGTTACTTTTGAAGGTTTTGAAAATGTGATTGAATATAAAAATGTTGGATTTAAATATTCAGACCATGGAGAATGTGTTTTAGATAATATTAATTTAAAATTAAAAAAAGGAAATACTTTAGCATTAGTCGGACCATCTGGTGGTGGAAAAACAACTATTTCAAATTTAATGCCAAGATTCTATGATATTACAAATGGAGAAATTTTAATTGATAATGTTAATATTAAAGATATGCAGATTAAATCATTAAGAGAAAAAATTGGATTTGTGCAACAAAATATATTTTTATTTACAGGTTCTTTTAAAGATAATATTATATATGGAAATATAAATGCTTCATTTGAAGAAGTTGTCGAAGCTGCAAAAAATGCAAATATCCATGAATTTATTGATAGTTTGCCTGATAAGTATGATACTTATATTGGAGAAAAAGGAATAAAATTGTCTGGTGGGCAAAAACAAAGAATTGCTATTGCAAGAGTTTTTTTAAAGAATCCGCCTATTTTAATACTTGATGAGGCGACATCAGCGCTTGATAATGATACAGAAATTAAAATCCAAGAATCTCTTGAAAAATTATCAAATGGTAGAACAACTATTGTTATTGCACATAGATTATCTACTATTAGAAATGCAGATGAAATTATAGTAATTACTAAAGATGGAATATTAGAACGTGGAGACCATAATAATTTACTAAGAAAAGAAGGAGTTTACTCAAAACTATATAAAAGTCAATTTAAAGGATTTATACCAGACAAAATTGTATAAATGTTAACTATTAGTCTTGAAAAACAAGTTGTTTTATGATATATTTACAATTAATAAAATTTAAGATGTCATATTTAGAAAAGTAAATATTATTTATTTTATAGAGAGTTGAGAATGGTGGAAGCTTAACATTTGATAATATTGAAACGTACTAATAGGCTTTGGTTGAAATAAGTAAACCAAATGGTACCTACCATTATCAGGTTTGAGTGAATACTTATTAAGTATTAAAAAGAGTGGCAACGCGTATAATACGTCTCTTATGAGAGGGGTATTTTTTGTTTTTGTTAAAATTATAATGAAAAGTTTATTACGAGGAGGAAGGAATGATTGATTTTAAGAATATTGCAGGAGAAATTTTATCTAATGCAATTAGTGAGATGAAATTTGATGAAATAATAAAAAATATTGAAGTACCAAAAAATACAGAAATGGGTGAATATGCATTTCCGTGTTTTAGATTAGCATCAATATATAAGAAAAGCCCAAATGTGATTGCTCAGGAAATAATTGGAAAAATTAATGAAAATGAAAACTTTGAAAAAATTGCTGTTGCAGGACCATATATTAATTTTAAAATAAATAAAGCAATATTATCTAAACTTATAATTGAAGAAGTTATGGAGAAAAAAGATAAATTTGGATCATCGAAAACAGGTGAAGGTAAGAATGTTGTTGTTGAATATTCATCGGTTAATATTGCAAAGCCTTTTCATATGGGGCATATTAGAAGTACTATGATTGGCTATTCATTATATAAAATTTATAATTTTTTAGGATATAATACAATTGGAATTAATCATTTAGGTGATTACGGAACTCAATTTGGAAAATTAATTGTTGCTTATAAATTGTGGGGTAACAAGGAAGCTATTGAAAAAGATCCAATTCCGGAATTGTTAAAAATTTATGTTAAATTTCATAAAGAAGCTGAGGAAAAACCTGAGCTTGATGATGAGGCAAGAGCTTGGTTTACAAAACTTGAAAATAAAGATGAGGAAGCAGTAGAACTTTGGACATGGTTTAGATCTGTTAGTTTAGTTGAATTTGAGAGAGTTTACAATATGCTTGGAGTTCATTTTGATTACTTTACTGGAGAAAGTTTTTACTCTGATATGATACCTAATCTTTTAGAGGAAATGAAAGAAAAAAATGTTATTAAAGATGATGAAGGAATTGGTATCGTAGAGTTAGAAGATTATGATATGCCAAATTCTGTGATTACAAAATCAGACGGTTCATCACTATATATCACAAGAGATTTAACTGCAGCTAAATATAGAAAAGAAACGTTTAATTTTGATAAAAATATATATGTAGTTGGATCACAACAAAATCTTCATTTTAAACAATGGAAGAAAATCATTGAATTATTAGGTTATGATTGGGCATCTGATTGTGTTCATGTACCATTTGGAATGGTTGGCTTAGAAGAAGGATCATTATCTACTAGAAATGGAAGAGTCGTATTTTTAGAGGATGTATTAAAAAAAGCTGTTGAAAAAACTAAAGAGATTATTAATGAAAAAAATCCTGATTTAGAAAATAAAGACAAAGTTGCAGAGCAAGTTGGCGTTGGATCGGTAGTATTCCAAGAGCTTTCTAATAATAGAATTAAAGATTATACTTTCTCATGGGAAGAAACACTTTCATTTGAGGGTGAAACAGGACCTTATGTTCAATATGCCCATGCAAGAGCTTGTTCAGTACTAAGAAATGCAAATGTTGAGCTTGAACATATTGATTATAGTTTATTAGATGATAAATATTCTTTTGATTTAATAAGAGAAATTTCTAAATTTAATAGTGTTGTTGAAAAAGCTGCTGTAAAATATGAGCCATCATTAGTAACTCGATATATTACACATTTAGCACAATTATTTAATAGATTTTACCATGAGAATCCAATTTTAATAGATGATATTGAATTGAAGAAAGCAAGACTTGCATTAGTTATGTCGTTTAAATATGCTGTTAAAAATGGACTTGCATTAATTGCACTTGAAGCACCAGAAAAAATGTAATAAAAAAACAGAAGCCATTTGGCTTCTGTTTTTATTTATCTTTAAATTTGATATTTGATTTAAGCACATCTGGTTCTTTTTTATAAAAGACTCTATCAGATGTTTTCATCATTTCTTTTATTTCATTTAATAAATTGTTAATATTTTTGTCGAGTTCCTCAATCTGATTGTTATTAATATTATAGTAAAGATATAAATCTTCAAATATCCTTACTAATTGAGATATATGAGTATCAACTTTAATAAAATTGTTGAAATTTGAACTTCTCATTGCATTTTTAAATTGCTCTATATCAATTTTTATTGCATTAACTATATTTTCTTCTTTATTATATGTACCAATTTGAACAAAATAAGGTTTTACACGTTCAAGTAAAAATGTGTTATTAGGATTTAAATGATATATAAATGCGATTTCCTGCTCATTTATTTTAAAAGAAACGTGAAACATTATACCCTGAACGTCTATTACTTTAGCACCTGCTTTTTTCAAATCATCGACACATACTTCATGTTTTAATAATCTTGCGGACATTATTGCCATAATTAGGACCTCCTAAATTCTTTTCTTTATTATAACACATTTAGAATTTATTTAAATGCTTATTTATGATATACTTTCCTACGAAAGGTAGGTATTATGAAAATATTAATAACAACATTGAATTCTAAATTTATTCATTCAGCATTATCTGTAAGATATTTAACAAAATCAATTGAGAATATTGAAAACATAGATGCAACAATGAAAGAATTTACGATAAATATGCACACTGGAGATATAGTAGATGAAATATATAAAGGAAATTACGATATAGTTGTATTTAGCACTTATATATGGAATTATAGAGAGACAAAAGAAATATGTAAAACCTTAAAGAGAATTGCACCTGATATTAAAATTTTACTTGGTGGACCAGAAGTGTCTTATAGACCAGAAAATGAAATGGAAAAATATGATTATATTGATTATATTATATTTGGAGAAGGGGAAAATACATTTATAGAGTTTGTAAGTAAATTATCAAATAATGATTTCAATATGAAAGAAGTTGAGGGGCTTGTTTTTAGAAATAATGAAAGTATAATTGTAAATAAAGATAGAGAATTAATAAAGAACTTAGATATAATTCCATTTCCATATGAAAAAGATCTTAGAGGTCTAGATAATAGAATTATATATTATGAGAGTACAAGAGGATGTCCTTTTAACTGTAGTTATTGTTTATCATCAACAATTAAAGGAGTAAGATATTTTTCTTTAGAAAGAGTTAAAAAAGATTTATTATTTTTTCTTAGTAAAAATGTAAAACAAGTGAAATTTGTTGATAGAACTTTCAATATTGAAAAGAATCATTATTTTGAGATTATTAAATTTTTAAATGAAAATGATAATGGAATAACAAATTTTCATTTTGAAATTACAGCATCGTTATTAGATGATGAAGTAATTGATTATATTTCTAAAGTTAGAGATGGACTTTATCAATTAGAAATTGGAGTGCAAACTACAAATAGTGAAACTCTTATTGATATTAATAGAATGATGGAATTTTCAAAAATACGAAGTAATTTAGTTAAAGCGGTGAGTTTAAAAAATATTCATGTACATTTAGATTTAATTGCAGGTCTTCCATATGAAAGTTATGATAGGTTTCTTGAAAGCTTTAGTGATGTTTATGATCTGAATCCAAATAAATTACAACTTGGTTTTTTAAAAGTCTTAAAAGGTTCAACAATGGAAAAAAACTCAGAAAAATACGGAATGGTATATAATGATGAGCCACCGTATGAAATATATTATAGTAAGTTTTTAAGTTATGATGAAATGATAAAATTAAAAGGAATTGAAAAGCTTTTAGATTTATATTATAATTCCCATTATTTTGAAAATGGACTTAAATATATTATTAATAAAAGTTTTAAAACGAGTTCAGATTTTTATAAATCTTTTTATGAATATTGGGAGAAGTTGGGCCTTTTCAATTTTAAATATTCAAAAGTTGAACAATATAGAATTCTGATGAATTTCTATGAAACAATAAATGAGGATGATATGTATTTAAAAGAAGTTTTAAAATATGATTTTATTTTAAATAAAAATAAAAAAATAGATGAGTTGTTTGAAAGAATTAAACCGAATAATTTTAAAAATATGTGTCATGAATTTCTTAAAGATGAAAATAATATTGAAATGTATTTAAATGATTTTAGAAATAAAACTGCTAAAAGCATAATTAAATATATTCATTTTGAAATTTTTAAATTTGATGTAATTAAATATATTGAATCAGATTTTAGTGAACTTGAAAAAAAAGAAACAGTTTTATTATTTGATTATTCAAAAGAATTGCTTCTTACAAGATCTGAATGTTTTAAAGTAAAATTTAGAGAGGAGAAAGTATGGATGTAATTAATGATATAATATATACAAATAAAAAAGTTTTAAAACAGACAATAAAAACAGTATTTCAATCACAAGAATTATTCGTAGTAGGCATACCTTATCTATTAATACCTATGATTGTATTTCAGATGGCTGGAGCACTTAGTTTTTTTGCGGGAATGGTTATATTTGCGTGTATAAGTGCAGTTATTTCTGATTATCTTTTTGTAATTGAAAATGTTTTAAGATATGAAAAATTTAGCTGGGATGCATTTAAAATTGGTTATAAAGTTTATTTTAGAAATGTGTTTGGAACTCTTTTTGTATTTTATTTAGTAGATTATGGAATAACTTTATTTATCAGTCCTATATTAAGAATAATTCCTTTTGGTGGATTGTTATTATTACTAATCAAGTTTGCAATAGTTCTTTTAATTAATCCGCTTCCAGAAGTATTTTATCAAAAAAAGTATTATGAATTGGATTCTATTTCTTATGCATTTAGTTTTGTTAAAAAAAATCCAGTTGATTGGTTTGTTCCAAATATAATTATGACTTTAATAATGTATCTTGGTTATAAAGGAATATTTGAATTAATAGGATTTGTTATCGGTTCTGTTAATTATTCAATTGCTTTTGCAATAAGTATAATTATATCTGGATTATTCTTACAAGTGATTTTAGGATTTAGTTTAGTATATAGAGGATACCTTTTTAAAATTTTAGATACAACAACTAGAAGAAAACGATTATTTACAAGACATATGTAGGAGTGAGAATATGAGAATATTTATACACAGTAATAATAAATCGGAAAGCATAAAAGTAAAAAAAGAATTAATTAGACTTATTAAAAAATCGAAGCTAGAAATAGTTGCAGATAATCCTGAATTAATTGTTGTAATTGGCGGAGATGGAACAATGCTAAGTGCAATTAGAAAATTTAGATATAAAAAAATTCCGTTTATTGGTATAAATACAGGAACTTTAGGGTTTTTACCAAGTGTGCTTCCAAAAGATATTGGAAAATTCGTTGATATTATAGAAAATGAAAAATATAGTAAAACTGAATATCCTCTTCTTGTGCTTACTAGTGAGACTATAACAGGTAAAAAAATAAATCATTATGCATTTAATGAAATATCGATTAAACATATGCAGCCTAAATTAATGGAAGCAAAATTATTTTTTAATGATAAACCGTTTAATTATTTTACTGGTGATGGTTTTATTATTTCGACTGCAATAGGAGCGACTGGTTATGCGATTTGGGCTGGAGGTGTGGCAACACATTCTTCATTAGAATTATATCAAATAGTACCAATTAATCCAAATGATAATAGTGTAAATAGACCTTTGAAAACTCCAATGCTTGTACCATTAAATACAAAATTAAGTATTGATATTGTAAAGGCTAAAAAAAGAAAAGTAGTAGTAGCATGTGACGGCAGAAATGTTACGGATGATTATATTTCAAAACTAAGTATTAAAAAGTCGAGAAATCATAAAATTACAATATTGAAAACAGATGATTATGATTATTTTGATCTATATAAAAATAAAATTATTGATAAGAAGATAATCAATGCATTATAAAAAAAGAGGTGGTTTATGTTTAAAGGAATTTCAAAATATTTAACAGAAAAAACAAAAGATATTGTTTTTACGCAGTTGAAAGAAGGGAAAGAAATTGTTGTTTCTGATTATGTAATTAATAGTTCGTTTTCAATACCATTACTTACAAAAGATATTTTAGATAAAGTTAAAGGTTCTCAAGATGACAATATTAACGTTGTATCAATGGTAAATGCAATGATTAAAGTGCTTGGAATTAATCCTAAATTTAAACATGCAGATAAATACAGAGAATTTTTATTGAAATTCGATCCTAATATAGGAAATAAAATTTTAAAGAACGGGTTATATTATGCTTCAAAAGAATTGTATATAGAGAGTATCATACATATGATTTCTGCATATAGTTTTTTAGAAGATGATTTAAATGTACTGTATAATTACGCAAAACTATGTGATCAAATGTCTGAAAAGAGCCAAGATGACAAAGAAATAATGAATGATTTTTTAGAAGAAGCAAAAGAAGTATTTAATTATATAATGGAGAGATATCCTGAATTTCCTGATTCATATTATTTTTTAGGGTTTTATTATGCAATGGATAACGAATATAATAAAGCAAAAGAATTTTTTAAAATTTCAATAAGAAAAGGTATAGATGATGATAAAAAAAGAAAAATTGTTGAAATTATTAAAGACATAGAAGATAAAGCTCAATTTGAAATAGGTAGTAATTTAATTATGAATGAAAGATTTCAAGAAGGACTTGAGAAATTATTACCACTTGAAGAATTTCATAATGATTGGTGGAATTTATTATTTTTTATTGGTGTTGCACATAGGCATTTGAATAAATTTGAAGAAGCTATAAAATATTTTACTAGAACATTGGAATATAACAGTGGTCATGCAGATACTTTAAATGAATTAGCAATTTGTTCATTATCTGTTGGGAGAACAAAAGATGCTAAAAAAGCTTATGATGAAGCATTAAAAATGAAACCAAATAATCATGAACTTCTTTGCAATATGGGAATTGTTTATTTAAATGAAAATAATTTAAAAGAAGCAGAAAAATATTTGATGTTAGCAAAAAAAGCTAAAAATGATGATGAAATAGTTAATGCTTGGATTTTAAAGCTTAATGAAATGAAAAATGATGAATATCAACAATAAATAGTAAAAAAATATTGAATCTTATTAGTATTGTGTTAAAATAATATTATAAAGGTTCAATTTTTTTTGTAACACTTAAAAATTTTTTTTAAATAGTAAGTATTATCATTTTAAGATAGTGATAGCATATGAGGAGGAAATAATGATTAAGAATTTCGAAGAATTATTTGAAAAAGCCAAGAGTCAAGAAAAAATGGTTTTAGCAGTTGCTGCTGCAAATGATGAAAATGTTTTAAAAGCTATTTGTGAGGCAAGCAATCGTGGACTTATAACACCACTTCTTGTAGGAGATGAAGAAAAAATCAGAAAAGTGGCAAAAGATATTGATGCAAACATTGAGGATTATGAAATAGTAAATGAATTATCTTTAGAAGATATTGCGATGACTTCTGTAAAATTAGTAAATGAAGGAAAAGCTGATTTCTTAATGAAAGGGATGATTGATACTGCAATTTTATTAAAAGCTGTTCTTAATAAGGAATATGGTTTAAGAACTAATAGCCAATTAAGTCATGTAATGGTATATGATGTGAAAAATTATCATAAATTATTATATTTAACAGATGGTGGAATGAATATAACACCTGATTTTGAAGCAAAAGTCAAAATTACTCAAAATGCTATTGAAGTTGTTAAAGCTATGGGTAATGAAATTGTAAAGGTTGCAGGAATTGCTGCTAAAGAAAAAGTAAATGAAAAAATGATTGCCACAGTTCATGCTAGAAAATTACAGGATATGTCGCAAAATGGAGATTTTGGTGAAGGTGTAATTGTAGAAGGTCCATTAGCATTAGATATAGCTGTATCAAAAGAAGCAGCAAAAATAAAAGGATTTAAATCTGAAATGGCTGGGGATACTGATGTTCTTTTAGTACCAACAATTGAAGTTGGAAACGGAATTGGGAAAACGTTAACATATTTAGCTGATGCATCATCTGCTGGAGTAATAATGGGTGCAAAAGTACCTGTTGTTTTAGTTTCTAGAGCTGATTCATTTGAAGCAAAATTAAATTCAATTGCGCTTGGTAGTGTAATTGCAGCCAACAATTAGAGGAGGGAAAAGAATGAAATATTTAATGACTGGAAACGAAGCGGTTGCCAGAGGAGTATATGAAGCGGGAGTAACTTATGCTTCAGCATTTCCAGGAACGCCTAGTACAGAAATATTGGAAAATGTAGTTTTATATAAAAAAGACATAACTGCTGAATGGGCAGCTAATGAAAAAGTAGCTCTAGAAAATGCAATTGGAGCATCTGTTGCAGGAGCAAGAAGTCTTGCAGCAATGAAGCATGTAGGTGTAAATGTAGCAGCAGATCCTTTATTTACATACACTTATACAGGAGTTAATGGCGGTTTAGTACTTGTTTCAGCTGATGATCCTGGAACGCACAGTTCGCAGAATGAACAAGATAATAGATATTATGCTAAATTTGCTAAAATGGCATGTATTGAGCCAAGTGATTCTCAAGAAGCAAAAGATTTTATAAAAGAAGCTTATGAGATTAGTGAGAAATTTGATTTACCAGTTTTATTTAGAATGACAACTAGAACTTGTCACTCAAAATCATTAGTTGAATTTGGTGAAAGAGATGAAGTTGGTGTTAAAGAATATATAAAGGAAGTTAATAAATTTATTGCTGCTCCAGCAAATGCAAAAACAATGCATCCTAAAGTTGAGGCAAGAACGATAGAATTAGAGAAGTTTAGTAATGAAACAAAACTTAATAGATTTGAATGGAATGATAAGAAAATCGGTATAATTACTTCGGGTGTTGCATATCAATATTCAAAAGAAGTTTTTGGCGATGATGTTTCGTATTTGAAGTTAGGATTCACTTATCCGCTTCCAATGGAAAAAATTAAAAAGTTTGCAGATGAAGTGGAAACACTTTATGTTGTTGAAGAATTAGAACCATTTATTCAAGAACATTTACAAATAGCTGGTATAAAATGTATCGGAAAAGAAGTTATTCCAAGAGTTGGAGAATTAAATCCAGATATTATAGCTCAAGCCATTTTAGGTGAAGAAAGAGAAACGGTTCATATTAGCGATGATAAAAAAGTTAAAAGACCTCCAACTTTATGTGCAGGTTGTCCTCATAGAGGTTTATTCTTTGAACTTGCTAAAAGAAAAGATGTTATGGTAACAGGAGATATTGGATGTTATACACTTGGGTATACTGAGCCATTAAATACTATTGATACTGTTATTTGTATGGGTGCAAGTATATCGATGGGACATGGTGCTGCTAAAGCATTTGAAAGAAAAGGAATTGATAAAAAGGTAGTTACTGTAATTGGAGATTCTACATTCTTCCATACAGGTATAAATTCTCTTATTACTACAGCATTCAATAAAAGTAATACTGTAAATATTATACTTGATAATAGAACAACAGGTATGACTGGACATCAAGAGAATCCAGGTACTGGATATACTTTACAAGGTGATATCTCTGAAGCGATAAATATTCCAGATTTAGTAAGAGCTGTCGGAATTAAACATGTTATTACTGTAAATCCTTTAGAACTTGATGAAGTTAATAAAGCGTTAAATGTTGCTTTTGAATTTGATGGACCTTCTGTAATTATAACTAGATGGCCATGTGCATTAAAAAAATTCACTGATTTAGATAAAGAAGAATTTGATTTAACTAGAAAAGTATATAAAGTTGATCCAGATGAATGTAAAGGATGCAAAATTTGTATTAAAACTGGATGTCCTGCTCTTGCGTTTGATGTTAAGAGTGATAAAGCTGTTATAGATCCTCTTCAATGTGTTGGTTGTGATGTGTGTGCTCAAGCATGTCCATTTGATGCTATAAAAAAGGTTGGTGAGTAATATGAAAAAAGTACAAAACGTATTATTGTCTGGTGTTGGTGGACAAGGTATTATTTTAGCAAGTAAAGTATTATCAGTTGGATTAATAGAAGCAGGTTATGATGTTAAAATGTCTGAAGTTCACGGAATGGCTCAACGTGGTGGTTCTGTAACTACTCAAGTGAGATTTGGCGAAAAAGTATATTCTCCAATTATTGGTTTGGGACAAGCTGATATTCTTGTTGCATTTGAAAAAATGGAAGGCGGAAAATGGCTTGAGTATTTAAATCCTAATGGAAAGATGGTTATTAATGATTTTAAAATACCATCTGCTCCAATTTTAGCTGGTGATGTTTTATATCCTGAAGGTATTATTGCAGAGATTAAAACTAAAATTGATGATGTTATAGTTGTTGATGGACCAGGATTAGCTGAAGAAGTAGGAAATCCTAAAACTATGAACATCGCAATTATGGGATCTTTGATTAAAGCGTTAGGTCTTGATGAAATTGTTGACTGGGAGAAAGTAATTGGAAAAGTTGTAAAAGAAAAATTTATTGATGTTAATGTTAAAGCGTTTAATGTAGGAATGGCTCAAGTGAAATAATATTATAAAACTAAATGTTCTACTAAATAATCTTTATGATTGTTTAGTAGATTTTTTTGAATTGTTAGTATGAACATTCAGAAAAGTTTTACTTTATAAAAATATTTGACCCATAAGTTTCAAAATGGTATTATCAAATAGTTCTAAGGAAAAGCAGTTGAATTGTCTTAAAAAAAACTAAAAAAAAGATTTGACATTAGCTTTTAAAAATAGTAAGATTATAAGCGTCGCCAAAACTAATTTATAAAAAAAGTGTTTTAAAAATAATTTTAAAAACCTTGACAGTAAATGGTTTTGTTGGTAAAATATTAAATGTCGCAAGAGAATGAATTATTTGAAAAAAAATAAAAAACATTTGACAGCGGGCACGATTATTGGTAAGATATGATAGTTGTGAAAAACAAATAAATGGT
>Ga0256842_1002557_pt1 | contig 12915 bp, 12 predicted proteins | sample 4559240metaG_FD_185973 | JGI IMG/M metagenome (GOLD analysis project Ga0256842, IMG submission 185973) | Hydrothermal vent microbial communities from Guaymas Basin, Mexico - 4559-240 | ecosystem: Environmental > Aquatic > Marine > Hydrothermal vents | place: Mexico: Guaymas Basin | collected...
TGTGTTCAGTTCGATAATTTCTTTGAACACTTCTTCGGAAAACGGACCGTATCTGTGAGAAAGTGCATCGATTGCCCACCAATATGCGCTTATATATAAAGGTGTAGTAGCGTTTTCCAACAACCTTTCAATATGTGCGAACATATCGGAAGAAGTGAGGTAAGGAACTTCGGTTGCTCCCCTGTAAACGGATTTTTCAAAGTGCGAACGGATGTAATCTATTTTGGTAACAACAAAAGATTTCACTCCGTTTTCTGCGACTCTTTCAAACGAAGTCTTTACGGGCATATACCAATTTGTATCAATCTGAAGCCCGCACTTTTGTGTATTTGCAGGTTTTCCGAAGAGGCTGTTTATCAAAAACCCGTATTCCTTGGCATAAAACCTGTATCCCAACAAACCGTGCTCTGATGGGGTTAGCCCCGTGGAAATGGACGGAAGTGCCACGGCAGTGGTGGAAGGAAAAACGGAAGTAAGCGGGACGAACAACCCTTTCCGTGCGAATTTTTCGAATGCTTCAAGCCGCATAACAGACATTGCCTTTTTAATCAAATTAAGCCCGAGTGCATCGATAACAAAAAGAACAACCGAATTTACGCCGTCGAAAAAATAATCATAATCACCTTTAAGGGTGTTATTCGCATTTATTCCGAAATGTTTCATTATCGTATTTGCGACATTTAAAATCGAATATCCGTTGTAAAAAGGCTTTATGACTTTGCCTTTCGAGTTCTCCGAAATTTCTTGCATTACTTTTTCGAACATTTTTGCCTCCTTGTCCCGTGAAATTATATCAGCGAAAAACGATTTTCAAATATAAAAAGGAAAAATTGAAGTTCGTTCGTATTTATTTAGTGATGAAAGACTTGAAAGAATACATTTCGGAACTTAGAGATAAAATCGATATTGTGGACGTCGTTTCGAAATACGTAAGATTGAAAAAAACGGGGCGTAATTTTGTGGGGCTTTGCCCGTTCCACGAAGAAAAAACACCTTCGTTTGTCGTGAGCCCGGAGAAGCAAATTTTTCACTGCTTCGGTTGCGGTGCAAGCGGAGATGTAATCAAATTTCTGATGAGAATAGAAGACATCGATTTTAAAACTGCGGTAACGGAACTCGCAAAAGAGGCCGGAATGCCTCTTCCGAAATTTTCCGCTCCGACGAAAGACAACACGGAAGAAAAAAACAAACTCAAAGAAACGATGAAAACCGCGCTCGAATTTTTCAAAAGCAAACTGAATGCAGAAGTCGTTTCTTACCTTGAAAACAGGGGGGTAAAGCAATCCTCGATAGAAAGATTCTCTCTCGGATATGCCCCTAAGAATGGGAACGAATTCATCGCGTATATGCACAAAAAAAATATTCCCGATGATTTGATGGAAAAAGCGGGGCTTGTCAGGAGAAACGAAGAAGGAGTTTTACACTCTTATTTTAGGAACAGAGTAATGATACCCATATTTAACCTGAGAGGAGAGGTTGTTGCATTCGGAGGAAGAATTTTCGGAAACGGTGAACCTAAATACCTTAACTCTCCGGACACGGAGCTTTTTACGAAGGGCAATTTGCTTTACCCGATAAATTTCGCAAAAGAAGGAATCAGAAAAGAGAAATCGGCGCTCGTTACGGAAGGTTATTTTGACGCGTTAATCTTGCAGCAGGAAGGGATAACAAACGCTGTTTGCTCAATGGGAACCTCTTTTACGGATGCACAGGCAAAACTTATAAAAAGATTTGCGGAAACAGTATATTTTCTTTATGACGATGATGCTGCCGGAGTTAAAGGAGCGGAGCGTGCGGTGGAAGTTTGTAGCAAGAGAAGTCTTTCCGTGAAAATTGCCGTTCCGTTCGAGGGGCTCGACCCGGACGAAATTATCCTGAGATACGGGAGAGAAAAAATACAAAATATGATTAAAGAAGCAAAAGATCCGCTCGTATTCATTGCGGAGGCCGAAATCAAAAAGGAAGGAAACACTCCTCAGGGAAGGGCAAAGGTCATTCAAAAATTATTGGAAGTGGTGAAAGGGATTGCGAACAAAACCGAAGCATACGAATACTTGAAAGAAATTTCCAGAATGTTCGATACGGATATGAGCGTTCTTATAGATCAGTACAATTCTCTGAAAACAGCATACGGGAGGAGAAGAAAAAGAGAATTCCTACCCGCAAAAATAAGCAAAATCACCGCTGCCGAACGGTTTCTCACTCAGGCGGTTTTGCAAAAGCCGGAAACTCTTTCTGTTATAGAAGAAAAAATCGACGTGGAAGAATTTTTTGACGAAGAATACCTCGATATTTTCAGGCGTGCCAAAGAAGATATAGAAAACGGAATTATGCCTGATCCCAAAAATTGGAGCAACCTCACTGAAAATGAACTCTCCATCGCCACGGAACTTATGCTGAAAGATGAAATGCTCATAAATGAAAGAGCAATAATGCAGACCCTGGAAAATCTTAAAAAAGATTTGTTTTTACGCAGCAGGGCATTAGAAGCATTCAACGAATTTAAGGAAACAGGAAATCTGGAAAAACTGAAAGAATACAATGAAATTTTAAGAGAACTCAAAGGAAGGTGATAAGAGATGAATGAAGAAAAAGAAAAATCCCTGAAAATGATTAAAAACTACCTGAAAAAACTTAAAAATCTTACCAAAGAAGAGAAAGAAGTGGTAAGAAAGCTCTTTGAACGAGGTAGAATAACGGGGGCGCTTACATACGAAGAGATAGCGGAGGCACTTTACAAAATTCCCCTTTCGGTAAAACGCATAGACGAGTTTTACAATATGCTTTCCAAAATCGGCGTTAAATTCGGAAGCGCAAGAAACCTCTCAAAAGCAATCGGGAAAAGCGCAAGGCAAGGAGTTGAACAAGCCGAAATCTCGGAGCTTAGAAATCCGGTGCAGTCATATCTTTCGAATATAGGTGCAATAGACCTTCTTACTCCGGAAGAAGAGCAGTACCTCGGGCGGAAGATAAAAGAAGAAAACGACGAAGAAGCGAAGAAAAAGCTTATAGAGGCAAACCTCAGGCTTGTCGTAAGCATAGCAAAGAGATACACGGGGCACGGGCTTTCATTTTTGGACCTCGTCCAAGAAGGCAACCTCGGTTTGATTCGTGCCGTGGAAAAGTTCGACTACACAAAAGGATACAGGTTCTCCACTTATGCAACCTGGTGGATAAGGCAGGCAATCACGCGTGCACTTGCCGATCAATCAAGACTTATCAGAGTGCCTGTGCATATGGTTGAAAGCATCAACAAAATCGAACGTGCGGTAAAAGAACTTATGCAGGAATTGGGAAGGGAACCGACATACAAGGAAATCGCAGAACGCACCGGAATCCCGGAAAAGAAAATCACAAAATACCTGCGCCTTGCGCAGCAGCCTTTGTCCCTTGAAATGCCCGTTGGTGACGAAGACGAAAGTAGGCTTGAAAACTTCATAGAAGACAACCGCTCACTTACACCCGAGGGGGAAACAATGAACTCCTACTACAAGGAGCAGTTGGAGAAGGTTATGAACAAACTGACTCCGCGTGAAAGAGAAATCGTAAAACTCCGTGCGGGACTTGGCGGAGAATACCCGCACACCCTTGAAGAAGTAGGCACAATTTTCGGGGTAACAAGGGAAAGAATAAGGCAGATAGAGGTAAAAGCAAAGAGGAAACTTCAAAAATACCTCAAAGAGCTCGAAGCGGAAAAAGAAAAGGCAAGATAATCAATATATCTTTCCTCCCGATTTGTTTTGGAAGAAAGTTAATAACCCAAAATCCTCCTTCTGCAGAACTATGTCATTCCTTTTTCTCTCATTGTTTTGTATGGGTTGTAAAGATATCTCAAGATGGTGAAAAAAACGAGACCCTTCGTAAAATACGCTCAGGGTGACGAAAAAAGCGGTCATTCTGATGGAGCGTAGCGACAGAAGAATCTCTCTTTTGACTTTATCCCCTCATTCTCGAGGAACGAACGAAGTAAGTGACGAAGAATCTCGTTTTCGTCTTTTCTTTGTCATTCCGGACTTGATCCGGAATCTCGTATTTTTGTTTTCAATAGGAGGTTCGAGGGAAATGTGTTCCCTTGATTTAGAGACCCTGAATAAAGACATCTCAGAGTGACAAAAACGGGGGACATTTCAGGGTGACAAAGGTGGAGGTGTTTCAGGATGATAAAAAAAAGGACAAGGCAGTTTCTTGTCCTGTTTATCATAGTTATAAATTACAACCATTTTTAAGAAAAAGGTTAAAAGCAGAGCAAAGATTGATATCGGAACTTTCAGATTATAATAAAAGTATAAAGGGTGGGGATTTTAGGTGCAACAACTCCTTTCCCTATCAAATCGTCGCAAGTATAAAGTTCGGTTATTTGAGCACTTGATTTTTTTAATACCGAGCGAGCCGAAATCTATAAGCAATTTGTATACAGGCTTTTTTGCACCTTTGAAAGACTCGGCGCCAATAATCTTGCCGACTCTTATATCGAGTTTCAAGAAATCCTCAAACTTCGCCATTCTTCAAATAATCCTCGAAATTGGAGAACTCCTTTGCAATATTTACAATCACCTCAACGGCTTTTTCCATAGAAGGAACCGGCACGCATTCGTAGATACTGTGCTCATTCAAAGTGCCTGTAAAAATATTCGGGGTGGGAATACCCATAAAGGAAAGCCTCGCACCGTCCGTGCCACCTCGAATCGGAGAAATCTTTGGCTCGATTCCCGCATCCCTGTATGCTTTTATCCCTATTTCAACCACCTCCGGATACGCATCGATAATTTCCTTCATATTGTAATAACTGTCTTTTATGCTTAACTCCACGGTTCCGGCTCCGTATTTTTCGTTTATAAACTCGGAAATTTTTAACGCATTCATTTTCCTATTTTCAAATCTTTCCTTATCGTGGTCTCTTATGAGCATTTTTATAACTACTTTATCGACGGTTCCGGAAAATTCGTGAATATGGTAAAAGCCTTCATATCCTTCCGTGTATTCCGGCACCTCACAGCACGGAAACATAGAAATTAATTCGTTAGCAATTTTTATTGCATTTTTCATTTTCCCTTTTGCATCTCCCGGGTGAATGTTGAATCCTTTTACCTCGAATGTTGCAGATGCAGCATTGAAATTTTCAAATTCAAACCCGCCGATTTCTCCGCCGTCAACGGTGTAAGCGTATTCCGCATCGAATTTTTCAGTATCGAACTTGTCCATTCCCCTGCCTATCTCTTCGTCCGGAGTGAATGTAATGCAAATATCTCCGTGTTTAATTTCCGGGTGGTTTATCAGATATTCCGCTGCGGTCATAATCTCGGCAATCCCGGCCTTATCGTCTCCGCCTAAAAGTGTGGTTCCGTCAGTTACGACAATCTTTTGGCCTTTGTATTTTTCTATCTCCGGAAATTCGGACGCCCTCAGGTATATTCCTAATTTTCCATTAAGAACAATATCCCCACCTCCGTATTCGATAACGCGCGGTTTTACATTTTTCCCGGGTGCGTCCGGTGCGGTGTCCGTGTGTGCGATGAAACCTATCGGGGGAACGTCTTTTGTGTTTCCGGGAAGTTTTGCGTAAAGATAACCGAATTCGTCGATTTCATTCCGTATTCCAAGCGAATTCAGATCTTCCGAAATGATTTTTTCAAGTTCGAAAATGTTTTTGTTGCTCGGCATCTCTTCCGCATCTTCATTTGCCTGCGTATCAATTTTGACATATTCGAGAAACCTGCTTAAAACATCTTTTCCCATAATCCGTCTCCTTAAAAGTTTTTGTTTATATTATACGCTTATGCAAAGGATTTCAAACAACTTGTTTTTGGTGTATACTATGGCAAAACATTAAAAATTACGGAGGTAAGATATGGCGGAATTTCATTTGAAATGCGAAAAAGAAGACATTGCAGAATACGTAATGCTTGTAGGGAACCCGCAGCGTGCGGAAAGAGTTTCCAAGTTATTAGAAGACCCGAAGTTAGTAAATGAGTACAGGCTCCTTTATGTTTACACCGGTACTTACAAAGGAGAAAAAATTACGGTTGCGACTACCGGAATGGGCGCACCTTCCACTGCAATCGTTTTGGAAGAACTCATTCATCTCGGGGGAAAAGTTTTCATACGGGTAGGTTCCGCAGGAGGAATTGACCCTAAGCTCAGTGTAGGAGATGTGGTAATTGCGACAGGAAGCGTTAGAGACGACGGAACGACACCTGCGTATTTAAGGCCTTCTTTTCCCGCTGTTGCGGATTTCGATGTCTTGAAAACGATGATCGAAACCGGTAAAGAACTCAAAAGCGACGTGGCATACGGAGTGGTCATCTCGGAAGATCCTTTCTATATTCCGTATCCCAAAGAAGAAATGGAAAAATTTGTGCAGAGCGGAGTAAAAGCGATAGAAATGGAAAGCGGATGCGTTTTTATCGTTTCACAGTTTAGGGGAGTGAAAGCAGGTGCCGTATTCGGGCTCGACGGAAATGTATATCTCAACAAAATCAAACCTGCGGGCACGGAAAACATTTACAAACAAGGGGAAGAAACGGCAATAAAAATCGGGCTTGAATCGCTTTACAAACTATCCAAGGCGGGAATAAAATGAAAGTAAGGGAAGATATTTTAGAAGCATTAAAAAACGGAGAACCCATTGTTGCATTGGAAAGCACGATTATCGCGCACGGAATGCCGTACCCGAAAAATGTGGAAATTGCAATAAACGTTGAAGAAGAAGTGAGGAAAGAAGGTGCAATTCCCGCAACGATCGGCGTAATAAACGGAGAAATCATAATAGGGTTAAACAGAGAAGAAATTGAATACATCGGTAAGGCAAAAGGCGTTTTAAAACTTTCAACAAGGGAAATTCCGTTCTGTGTTGCAATGAAAAAGGACGGGGCAACAACTGTTTCGGCGACCTCTTATCTTGCCGAACTTGCAGGGATCTCCGTATTTGCAACGGGCGGAATTGGAGGAGTCCACAGGGGTGCGTCCGATACATTCGATATTTCAAGAGACCTCGATGAACTTTCCCAAACCGATGTAATTGTTGTTTCCGCGGGGGCAAAATCCATACTCGACCTTCCGAAAACTCTCGAATATCTTGAAACAAAAGGCGTGCTCGTTGTGGGGTTCGGAACAAATGAATTTCCCGCATTTTATACAAGAAAATCCGGGCTTGAAATATTAAAAGCGGACTCGGAAAGAGAGATTGCAAAAATTTACAAAACGAAAAATTCTCTCGGAATCGAATCGGCAATTTTGGTTGCAAATCCGATACCAAAAGAATATGAAATAGAAAAAGAAGTTGTGGACAAATGGATTGATAGAGCGGTTAACGAAGCGAACGAAAAAGGAATCAAAGGAAAGGCGCTTACCCCGTTCCTTCTTGCAAGGATAGTGGAAATAAGTGAGGGAAAGGCACTCGATGCAAACATAGAACTTGTAAAAAACAATGCGAGAGTCGCTGCGAAAATTGCAAAAGCGCTTGCGCAATGACGGATTGGACAAAAAAATATTTTGACGATTTTTACCTAAAATATTTTCTGCTTAATCAAAACGAGGAAATAACGGAGAAGCAAGTCCGCTTTGTTGAGAAATTTATTCCGAAAGGCGGAAAAATTCTCGACGCAGGTTGTGGAATAGGCAGGCATTCCATTAAATTAGGAGAACTGGGATTTACCGTAAAGGGGATAGACAGTTCCCCTCTTTACATAGAATACGCAAAAAAAGATGCGGAGCGCAGAAATCTGAAAAATGTTTCCTTTTGTCTCGAAGACTTGAGAAACCTGAAATACAAAAATGAATTTGACGGCGTAATAAACTTGTGGTCATCATTCGGATACTTCGACGACGAAACAAATTTCAAAATTCTGCTGAAATTTGCGGAAGCGCTCAAAAAACACGGAAGATTAATTATCGACATCGAAAACAGAGATTACATTTTAAAATATTTCGTAAGAGAAACATTTCGCGAGAAAGGCGAATTGTTTATTTTGGAAAGGCGGAGATTTCATCCTCTTACTTCTGTTGTAACCACTCACAGATACATAATCGGTAAATCCGTAAGAAAAGAATATCTGAGGAATATCAGAATTTACTCCGCAACGGAAATGATAAACCTTTTCAAAGCGGCGGGCATCGAGGTTTTGGGAGTGTTCGGGGATTACGACGGAACAAAATTCGGAGAAAATTCAAAAAGAATAATAATTATCGGGCAAAAATCTTGACACGGCGTTCAAACCTGCTAAAATATAACAAAAGTTGTAATATATTATACGGGAGGCTAATGTAATGGGCACAATTTTGGAAATTGAGGACCTTAACCTAAAAAAAGGCAATAAATATATCATTAAAGATTTTAACATAGAAATCGAGCAAAACCTTATCTCTGTAATTTTAGGTGTAAACGGAGCAGGTAAAAGTTCGCTCGCATATGTACTTATGGGCCTTTCCGGGTATAAACCGGAAAAGGGGAAAATTATCTTCAAGGGAAAGGATATTACAAATTGCTCCGTAACCGAAAGGGCAAAAGCGGGAATGACCCTTGCCTGGCAAACACCCGCAAACTTCGAAGGGCTCACGGTTAGGGAATACATCGAAATAGGAATGAAAAACAAATCGCTTTTTTCCGTGAAAGAGGCACTTGAAAAAGTTGCGCTCGACCCGGTTCTCTATATGAACCGTGTTGTGGACAAATCGCTCAGCGGGGGAGAAAGAAAAAGAATCGAACTTGCAGCGGTTTACGCAATGCACCCGGATCTTGTGATACTGGACGAACCGGACTCCGGAATCGATATTCTTTCTCTGGAAAACATCAAAAAACTTATTTTGGATTTCAAAGAGAACGGTTCTACTGTTTTGCTTATAACTCATAGAGACGAAGTTGCCGAAATAGGCGATAAGGCATTCCTTATGTGCAACGGAAAAATTATAAACGAAGGAAGCCCTGCGGAAATTTCGGACTTTTTCAAAGATGAGTGCAGCAAGTGCGACCACAAAGGTGCACCGGAAAAGTCACTCGCTAAGAATGAAAGGAGTGAATAGTATGGCGACAAAAATAATCGATGAATACGCCGAAATGATGAAGGCGTACGAGCAAAGCGGAGGAAAAGTGGGGGAATTTTCCAATCCAAATGTTCCTTCCATTGTAATAAGCGGAAACAAAGTTCTCGGCAAAAATGAAGTAAAAGGCCTGATTATAGAACCTACCCCGACGAAGGACGGAGTTGATGTTAAAATCACGGTAAAAAGCGGGACGAAAATTCTTTACCCGATGGCACTATGCTTCGGAGTTCTGCCGAAAGAGGGTACTCAAATTATAAATATGGAAGCATACATAGAAGATAACGCAGGAATGAATGCGATTTCTCATTGTGTTTTTCCGAATGCTGAGCATATCGTCCACAAAATGAGATATAAGGTGCATATCGGAAAGCACAGTTTTTTCAGATACAAAGAAATCCATTTCCACGGAGATAAAGGCGGAGTGGAAGTTGTTCCTTATACCGAAGGAACAGTCGGGGAAGATTCGTATTTTGAATCCACGTTTACGTTAAAAGAAGGGCGTGTGGGAAAACTCGACATTAAATACGACGTTGACGTCGAGAAAGGCGGAAAACTCGAGCTTTATTCCAAAGTATGGGCGAAAGACACAGACGAGGTAAACATAGAGGAGAAAGGAAACCTGAAAGGCGAAGAAGCAAAGGCCCTTATAAAGAGCAGGGTGGTATTGGAAGGAAATTCACATAGTAAGGTTGTGTCGGTGGTAAATGCCTCGGCACCTTATTCCAGGGGGCATGTGGACTGTATGGAAGTGGTGCGGGACAATGCGGTTGCAGAAGCGGTGCCTATCGTAGGGGTTTCGAACGAACTTGCGAAAGTAACGCACGAGGCGGCGATAGGTTCGCTTGACTCCAAAGAAATAGAAACTCTGCAAGCGCGCGGGCTCACGGAAGAAGAAGCGATAAAAGTTGTAGTGGGGGCATTGTTAAAATAATATGGTTGTTACAACATTGGAGGGCTATGCCCTCAAGGCGCTGATTTACATAGCAATGAAAGAAGACAAGCGTGCCAGTATAAAGGAAATTTCGGTAAATAACCGGGTTTCCTTTCCTTATATGTTGAGAATTTGCTCCCAACTCAGGAAAAACGGTTTGCTGAAAAGTATCAGGGGAAGAACCGGAGGATACGTGCTTGCAAAGGACCCCTCCAAAATATCTCTTTACGAAATAATCTACGCAATGGGAAGGGAAACCATCGAGATTAAATGCGACTATGGTAAAAAGAAAACCGTTCATTGTTTTCCGAAAGATTGCATATCAATGAATGCCTGGAAGAAAATTAAAAAAAGCGTCGACGAACAATTTAAAAATATTAAATTGTCGGATCTAATTCCGGAAAAGAAAGGAGAGGTAAAATGGCAGTTCAACAAACACAAGTGATTGATGTTTTAAAAACAACGTTTGTCCCCGGTCTTAAAAAGATGCTCCTCTCGGTAGGAATGCTGAGGGAAGTAAAAGTTCTGGTAGACAAAGTTTACATTGCGGTAACAATTCCGAAAATCTCTGACGAAGATGTTGCAAAACTCAAAGAAGTTATTACAAACAGGTTGAAACAAATAGGTGCAACGGAAGTCGAAATCGAAGTAGACTTCAAAAAGGAGCAGAAAATCAAATATATGATAGCGGTAGGCTCCGGAAAGGGCGGTGTCGGAAAGTCCACCGTAAGCGTGAACCTTGCGGTAAGCCTTGCAAAATTAGGGAAAAAAGTAGGCGTGCTTGATGCCGACGTTCACGGGCCAAACGTACCTATTATGTTCGGAATTACGGACAGACCTTACGTAAATGAAGAAAAAAGGATTATTCCTATTGAAAAATACGGTGTGCAGGTGATGTCGCTCGGATTCCTTCTTGAGGATCAATCCACGCCGGTTATCTGGAGAGGCCCTCTTGTAACAAAAGCAATCGAACAACTGTATAACGACGTGGAATGGGGAGAACTCGATTATATGCTTATTGACCTTCCCCCCGGAACAGGCGATGCGGCGCTTACGGTAACGCAAACACTTCCTTTGAAATACGGGCTTGTCGTAACGACTCCGCAGAACGTGGCAATCGCCGATGCTTCCAAATCGCTCAGGATGTTCAAAGAAATGAAAATTCCGGTGCTCGGCGTGATTGAAAATATGTCTTACTTTATCTGCCCGAAGTGCGGAGCGAAAAGTGAAATCTTCGGTCACGGCGGTGGAGAAAAAATGAGCTTCGAAAACGGGGTTCCGTTCCTTGGCAAAGTTCCTCTTGAAATGAAGGTGCGTGAAGGCGGAGACAAAGGAATACCCGCAGCCGCAATGGACGAAGAGACCGAAACCAAAAAAGCGTTTTTGGAAATAGCGAAGAAAGTAATTGAAATAGCAGAAAAGTAAAGGAGGTAAACGGAGATGAGGAGAATTATTGTCTGGGCGTTGGTAATTTTGCTCGTTATCGGATTTGTGTACACGGGCAATAACTTGCTGAAAGCGAACGGATTTAGCGAAAGTGAAGTGTTTCCTATGCAATTTGTTCCGAAATCCGATTTGTGCGTAATCGAAACGGGAAATTCGCATTACACTCGGGCACTTTTCCCCTCGATCTCCATTTCATACCCCTCCGATATAAATTCCGCTCAAACAATTTATCTCTTGCAAAAAGAAGATTCCGTATCCTATATAACAAAACCGGAAAGCACCGATGTCGAACTGAAAGATTTGCTCTTAGCGGATTTCAAAGAAAACTCCTTTGACACAACATTGGAGTGGGAAAGCGGTTTTCCTTTAATTGAGGCATCTAACTTAAACAAAAGATTTTTTGCCTCCTGCTGGAGAAATTGGGCTTTCTTGGGAACCGACAGGCAGGCAATCGAGAGAATCTTTGCAACGATTCTGCAGAAGACCGAACCAATTAAAAATGACACGGATTTTCAACAACTCTGGAAAAATTCCAACGCCCCACTTTACGGGATAGTTTACAAAAACGGAGAAAGTGTATTTACTGAAAAACTTAAAATCCCTTTTGTGAACTTTTCGTATCCTATTTTCTTCGAATTTGACAAAAATATTCTGACGCTTTCCGGGCTGACCGGCGCACCTACGGGAACGCTGTTCTTTAACCCCTTTGATTTCGATGGTGCACCTTTGGAAATTGCGGAACCGGAACTCGGCCAAATCAAAAATTTCATTAACGAAAGCGGATTGCAAATAATAATATCCGAAAAGTTAGGTTTCCCATTCAATAAATTTTCGGCATTTTCTTCTATGAACAGCGGAGAGTTTGTTCTCTTGAGCAAAAACGAGTTTGCCTTCGTATTAAAATCCACGCCCATAAGCAATTCGATTTATGAAACGGAGTTGCAAAACCTTTTGCCTTTGGCGAAAACCTCAAAAGAAAATATAAATAATTTCGCTTTAATTACGTTCGAAAACGTGAATACAAAATTCTATACGCTCGAAATGCCCTCTTTATTTGCAATATCAAATAACAAAGACGTATTGGAAAAAATTGCAAACAAACAGGTAAAAAGGATTAATGCCGGAAACTCTTCCGTGTTTCTTTCCGTTAACTCTCGATTCAACGACATAGCGAACCTTTACAGTTTGAATGTAACACCTCTTACGTTGCCGGATTTCGCAACCTCTTGTGTTCTCACTCAGAAAAAGAGAGACGAGAAACTCATCACTGAGATAACATTCGGAAAATAAATTTTATAAACTTTTTGAAGGGTTATTCTTAATGCCTGCAATATTACGGCTTTTAACCCCGATTAGGTTGATTTGGCTTACAAATAAATGAAAATACCCGAAACGGCAAAAATGTTTATAAAACAAAACCGTAAATATTAATGCTTTTTAGGGTAGGCAATATCCTGAAGAATGAGAACTTAATTTGCAGGTTTTTAGTTCGAAAGAAT
>Ga0256842_1002558_pt1 | contig 12913 bp, 11 predicted proteins | sample 4559240metaG_FD_185973 | JGI IMG/M metagenome (GOLD analysis project Ga0256842, IMG submission 185973) | Hydrothermal vent microbial communities from Guaymas Basin, Mexico - 4559-240 | ecosystem: Environmental > Aquatic > Marine > Hydrothermal vents | place: Mexico: Guaymas Basin | collected...
AGTATTTTAAGTCCTTGCATAACTCTTGTCTTTTCTAGCCCCACCATCATAACACTTGCTTCTTCCATAGCTTCAGGTCGTTCATGTGCTTGACGAATATTTAAAGCACGGAACTTCAAAATAGAAGATTCTTCACTAATTGTTCCACTATCACTAAGTACAACAAATGAATCTAACTGTAATTTATTATAATCATTATAACCCATAGGCTTCATAAGCTGAATTAATGGATGAAAATTGATTTTATCTAATTCTATTTTTTTTCTTGTTCTTGGATGTGTTGAAACTATAATAGGCATCTTATAAGTTTTAGCTATTTCATTTAATGTATTAACTAAATCATTAAAGTTTTTATCACTTCCTATATTTTCTTCCCTATGAGCTGAAACAAGAAAATAATTTTCTTTTTCAAGTTTTAACTCTTCTAAAATCATTGACTTTTCTATATCTTTAATCTTTGCATTTAACACTTCATATATTGGACTACCTGTTTTTATAATCCTATCAGCACTTAAACCTTCTCGTAAAAGATACTCTCTTGCTATATCACTATATGTCATATTTATATCAGATATATGGTCAACTATCTTTCTATTTGTTTCCTCAGGTACTCTTTGATCAAAACATCTATTACCAGCTTCCATATGGAAAATTGGTATTTGTTGTTTTTTTGCAGGTATTGCACATAAACAACTATTTGTATCTCCAAGAACTAGAAAAGCATCAGGTTTAACATCTTCTAAAATAGGATCAATCTTTATTAATATATTACCTATAGTTTCTGTTGCACTACCTAAAGCAGCATTAAGAAAATAATTTGGTTTTTTAAGATTAAAATCATTAAAAAAGATTTCATTTAATTCATAATCATAATTTTGTCCCGTATGAACCACTATAAGTTCAATAGCATCTGAATTATCTAGCTTTTGTAAAACACAAGCTAATCTAATAATTTCTGGTCTTGTTCCTACCACAGCCATAACTTTTAATTTTTTCATTCTATACCTTTAAAAAATATGTATCTGAATTATTATCATCATAATTTTCATTTGCCCAAAGAAATAAAATCATCTCTTCACTACCTATATTTGTAATATTATGAGTATACCCAGGAATCATCTCTACTATTTTCATTTTTTTATCATTAACTTTATAACTTATTTTTTTATCTGAAACAATATGCCTAAATTCAATTAAAGCTTCACCTTTAACTACTAAAAATTTTTCATTTTTAGTATGATGATAATGGTTTCCCCTAGTTATACCGGGTGCTGTTGTAGAAAGTGAGAACTGACCACTATCCAATGTTTTAATAACTTCATAAAAAGTACCTCTATCATCTTTAAAACCATCTATATTATACGAAAAGTCATCTATAGGAAGATAGCTTAAATAAGTGGCATATAATGCTCTCTCAAACCCAGAAGCTACATTTGGTACAATTAAATTAGTTCTATTTTCCTTAAACTGATGTAATAATTGTGAAATTTCACCTAAACTTTTTTTATAAATATTATCTACTGTAAAATATTCCTTATCATACTGAGAATCTAATTTATCTATAAAAGACTTTATTACATCATCTATATAAACTAAATCTAGTTTTATATCTTTATTATTTATTGTTATATCTAAATTATGAGATATATTATGACACCAAGTTGATATTACACTATTATAATTTGGTTTTGACCATTTACCAAATACATTAGGTAATTTATAAATATAAACATTTGTATTTACTTCCTTAGAATATTTAATTATTAAATTCTCTGCTTCTTTTTTACTTTTTCCATAATCATTATCTAAATTAGATTGAGCTGAGGAAGATAGAAGTATCGGTACTGATTTATTATTAGATATTAAAAAATTGATTATTGTTTGTGTTAATTTAGTATTTCCTTTATAAAAATCTTCTATCTTTTCTGGTCTATTTACACCTGCTAAATGAAAAATAAAATTAACTTCATTTAGATAAGCTTCAAGTATAGAGATTGAATCATTTTTACTAAATAAATATAATGTTATATTTGAATCTCTTTTTAAATGTTCTATTAAATTTTTAGCTATAAAACCATCTGAACCTGTTATTAAAATTTTCATACTATAAACTTTAGTTTTTTTCATATATATAAATATATTTATGAGTTTGTTTTAACTTTATACCTCTAAATACTTCATATACTTTTGTTAAATATCTTACTGGAATACCAAATTTATAAGACATATTATATAGTTCTTTTTTTCTAAGTTTATAATCATATTTCTTTAAAAGATTTTCTATTTTATCAATATCTTTTTCATTAAAGAACTGTGGTCCCATAGCTAATGACATAAAAAGATATTTACTAGATAATTTTAATATATTTTCTAATACTTCAATATAGTTATCAACATAATATAAAACTTCATTCAATAAAATTAAGTCATAAGATTTAATATTTTTTGTATATTTTTCACTATCATCAATATAACATACATATAGTTCTTTATAAAAGTTTTTTTCTTTAGCTAAAGATATTGCTGTTTCAGATATATCTACACCTACAGCATTAACTGAACTCTTTACAATAGAAGATAAAAAATTACCTTCTGCACATCCTAAGTCTAATATATTTTTAGACTCTATTAAAAAAGGTTCTATACTTTTCTGTTTTAGTATATGTAAAGGTGATTGAGTATCAAAGTTCCAATGACTTTTACCATCTTTATAAAAATCATCAAATTTACCTTTAATAGACTCTTTATTATTTTCTACTGTTTTCATTAAATTATCCCTAATTCTTTTAAATCATTTTTTATTTCATATAAATCTAATAACATTTTTTTTAATTCTATTTCATTTAATCTATGAGTATTATGAGAATGATATTCTAATGATTTTGTTATTTTATTTTCACCTTTCTCTTCATACATCTCATAATTCAAATCTCTATTATCAGATGGTATTCTATAATAAGCATCCATATCTATAGCTTTTACCATCTCTTCTTGTGTTAAAAGTGTTTCATATAATTTTTCACCATGTCTCGTACCTATAATTTTCACTTCATGATTTGGTTTACCTAGCATATTTTTCAAAGTATCAGTTAAAAGTCCCACAGTAGAAGCTGGTGCTTTTTGTACAAAGATATCTCCATTTGCACCATTTTCAAATGCAAATAAAACCAAATCAACAGCTTCATCCAAACTCATCATAAATCTAGTCATTTCAGGGTTTGTAATAGTAATAGGCTTATCATTTTTAATTTGATCTATAAATATAGGTATAACAGAACCTCGACTAGCCATAACATTACCATATCTAGTACATGCTATCATAGTAGCTTTATCATCTAAATTTCGACCTTTAGATATAGCAACTCTCTCCATTATAGCTTTACTAATACCCATCGCATTTATAGGATAAACAGCTTTATCTGTACTTAGTACTATCACTTTTTTTACTTTTTCATCGATTGCAGCATTTAATACATTTTCTGTACCTACTACATTTGTTTTAACTGCTTGCATAGGATAAAACTCACAAACTGGCACCTGTTTAAGTGCCGCTGCATGAAATATATAGTCTACATTTTTAACTGCATCTTTTATAGAATTTATATCTCTTACATCACCCAGATAAAATTTTAATTTAGAGTTATTATATTTTTTTCTCATATCATCTTGTTTAAGCTCATCACGAGAAAATATTCGTATCTCTTTTATATTAGTTTTTAAAAATCTTCTTAAAACTGCATTTCCAAAACTTCCTGTTCCACCTGTAATTAATAAGATTTTATTTTTAAACATTTTTTTCCTTATTATATTAATTTTCTTAAATCTGGTACTGGCGTAGTAGCTTCACTATGAAGTATTTGCCTAACTCGGATACCATGAATATCTTCTAACTCAGTTAGCCTTGTTTTTTCTATAACTCCATTTGAAACTATTGCAAATCTTTCTATAATATTTTTATTATTATCAAAAATATTTAAAATAATTTTATACTCATCTCGATTATACTTGGTATAACTTAACTGTTTAAAAGCTTTTTCTATCTCTGATGCACCTTTTAATTCTACTAGAAAAGAATATTTTTTAGTAGGTTTTTCATATAAAAACAATGCATCACATTTTGTATCATTATCAGATATGATACATCCATCTATAATCATAACTACTACTTTTTCATTAGACTTAGGTTCAAGCTTCACAAACTTTCCTTGTTCACCTATCATATATTGACTTTTGCATTCATCTAAAGTATTGTTGTATTTTTTACATATACAATCATCATATTGAGATAGATTCATTATTTATTATCCCACTCTATATCTCTCATTTTATCATACAAGGTATTGATATTATTAAAACTTTCTAAAAATTTATCATCCAAAAGTCCTAATTGTTTATTTAATATAGATATATAACTATTATTTTCAAGTAAATAAGCACTTATCTCTTTTGGATTTAGAGGTTCAATGTTTTCTATATCTTTATCGTCATAATTTAAGTTTTTAATTTTATTTTTTTTAAGATGATTATTAAATGTTTCTATAATATATGGACTATGTGTAGAGATAAATATTTGCATACCATGATTTGCCAACATTACAAGAAATTTTACCATATCTTTTATAAGTTTTGGATTCATATTTGCTTCTGGTTCATCCCAAAATAATATACTATTATTATCTAAAGCTTCATTACTTAACAGGTAAGATAACAATCCTATTTTTCTTAATCCTTCTGCTACTAAACTTATCTCAAAAGTTTCATTGTTATTTGTAGTAAGATAAAATTTGCCATCTATAATTTTAATCTTACCATTAAGTATATCTTCTAATTTTTCTATTACATTTAGATTATTATTTGATTGTTTTGATAGTGGTTCTTCTAATGCTTTACAAAGATTATAATAACATTTATCAAAATTTAAATATTTTTTTTCATACATTATTCTAAAGCCTTCAAAAAAAGACAATACCTCTTTTACTGGAATAAATACAGATTTCTTTTCTACAAATGTTTTAGGTAGCGGGATACTTCCTTTCCCTGTCTCTTTTTTTGCATTTGTACCAAATTTAAAAGATATATCATAAGCAGTTAGTTCTATATCTATACTTGATTCTTTTTTTGATTTATTTACTAAATTACCTAATTTATCTGCTTTAAAAATATCGGTTAAACTACTAGCAAATGCTCTTTGCTTTTCATAGTCTGTTTCCTCTTTTTCTATTGCAACTGTATTATTAGTATCAAGTACACTATATAATAACTTTAATATTTGACTTTTACCTGAACCATTTTCTCCAATAAATATATTTATTCCTTTAGAAAAAATTAATTTTTTATTTGGTAATGACATAAAATTAGTAGTTTTTAAAGAATTTATATTAAAAGACTTTATTAGCTCACCTGTTTCTACAATATGTTCTATTCTTTGAATATACATCTTGTTTTTTAACATAGATATGGTTTTGATATAGCTACCCTTTGCAGGTATAAAAATAGGCTCATTGAATCTTATCCAAGATTCAACTAATATATTTTTACCATCATTATTATTAGTGGCACATATAGCATAATATTCTACATATGAACCATTTGCTAAAAGTAGGATATCATTTTCTTTTATAGAATTTATCTCTTCTATAAACTTATTATCATCTTCATTTTGCCAAATATTTTCTTTGATAAATCTATCTGTTTGATCATATTTACCATCCCATTTTGCTCTAACTATCCAGTACATTAATAAGCCTCTCTATTATTTTTCATTTAAGGTAGCTGTTCTATAAATTGTTTCATAATATTAAAATTATTATCAATTTGTTGTCTTGAATTTATAAATCTATTATAATTAGTTTTTATTTCATAATCTAATTCATTTATTATTTCAATTTTTAAATATTTATTTGAAGTAAATCTATCATAACTATCAAAAAGTTTATTTAAAACTTTTGCTATAAATGAATCCTTAAAAGTATTAAATCCATCTAATACTATACCACCAATTACACCTTTAACACCTTTTGCTCTACCATCTTCACTAATTAAAATAGAAAACTTAGAAACACTATTCATAAAGATATGAGCATGAACTCTATATCCTATATGTAAATCTACATTTTTAACTACATCTTTTATAGAATTTATATCTCTTACATTACCCAGATAAAATTTTAATTTAGAGTTATTATATTTTTTTCTCATATCATCTTGTTTAAGCTCATCACGAGAAAATATTCGTATCTCTTTTATATTAGTTTTTAAAAATCTTCTTAAAACTACATTTCCAAAACTTCCTGTTCCACCTGTAATTAATAAGATTTTATTTTTAAACATTTTATTCCTTCAATAATTTTATAATTAACTTTATCTTTTGAAAACTATTCAAATATTTCTTATTTGAATTCAAATAAAACTTTTTATTTATAGATATTGCCATTTCAAAAATATTATAAATTTCTATTAAATAATTATTTTTATCAAAAAGTTCATTAAGATAATTATCTAAGATATCTATTTCATCTTTACTTAAATAAACCTTTATAATAACTAGTAAAAAGAGTATGTCAAATTCAAAAAAACCTTTATATTTTATATTTTCAAAATCAATAAATTTAATTTCATTATTATTTGAAACTAAAATATTATTGTAATGAAAGTCATTATGAGAAAAAGCACTTCTTAAATTTGTTACTTGTAATTTATCTATAATTTTATTAGTTTTAAATAGTAAAAATTTATTTATTATTTTATTTAAAAATTTATCAATAATATTTATTTTTATATCTTGTGCTTGGAATGGGTGACTATAAGATAATGATGAAATATATTTAAATATATTATCATAATTTATATTATCATTTTCTATTCTATATAAATTATTATCAAAAAGTTTAATACTATTGATTAAATTTTGAATTATTTCTATTTTATTATCATTTTTTATCAAAAAATCTCTTAAGGAAATACTTTCAAAATATTCAAAAATTAAAATATTATCTTTAAATCCTAATAATCTAGGAATAATTGATAAATCTTTATTTTTATCATAAAATTCTTTTTCTATGATAAATTTCTCTTTTATATCTAGTGGAGTTTTATCTTTATCAAATGCTTTTAAAAGAAAATAAGAATCATTATATTTAACTTTTAAAACATAAGTTTTTTTTCTATTATTGCAATGTAATATCTGTTCTAATTTATAATTATTTTTTTTTAGAAAAATTTCTAAAAAACTAGGTATATTATCCATTAGTTTATAATTTCTCTATCTTTCAAAAAGTTTATAATATTATCAGGTGTTTCATTAAAAGGTATTTCTACTAAATAATTTTCTGTTTTAGAAAAAATATCTATATATAAATTTCTAATATTATGTATAATATCATCAATAGTTAAGAAATCATAATCTCTTTTTTGATTTGCATTCAATAGTGTAAAGATTTCAAAAAACATTTTAAACTCTCTCAAAGCTACATTTAGACTTCTTTCTGCTAATTCCTCTTTTGAAATATCACTAATATTGATTTCATCAATATCTGTTCTTATATAATATAAAACTTTTTTTAATTCAGCTTTTAATACAATTTGTGTATCCAATAGTTTTTTCGGATTTATTTTAATAATAGGGTCTTGATGTAAAACTTTAACTCGTAAATCCCATAATAATTTTTCTTTTGCACTTAAAAAATCATAAGCTTTATTTAAAATTTTAGGATTAAATTTAATATCTTTCTCATATATAGATAAGGGCTTAGGATTGTAATAAGTGTTTATATCATTTCCTATTATTCCAAAATCTTCTGCTAAATATTTATACTCTTTATTTTCTAAAATTTTAAATAAACTACTTGTTTTACCACTTCCACCTGTCCCAGTAATAGCAATAGCTTTTCCATCTTTACTAAAGATACCAGCATGTAAAAATGTTTTCTTATTTTTTAAAAGTTCTAACTGTAAAATATACCAAAATAATCCATATGATAAAATAGTATTTTTTTCTATATTATTTTTTCCATATAAAAAACTTTGAATTTTTGCTTTTATACTTTTTGACATAAATTCAATATCAATTTTTACTTTATTAGCATTAAATAAATTAGCAACTTTATATTTTACAGGGTATAGTGATTTATAATAAAACTCTTTTTCATTAAACTTAAAATTATTGCCTGAAGTTACTTTATAATCTAAATTTATATCATTAAAATAAATACTAATATCTATATTTTTTTTATCTTTTTCTATTGCTCCAAATTCTTTTGCTATTAATTTTCCTACAATATGTGTAGTATCTATCGAAATATTTATTCCTGCTATATTCACTATTTTATTCATTAAATTCCATTCCTATCATCCTTCAAAACTTCCCAATATCCACTTCTTGAACTACCAACTCTTTTTATCATACCATCTTTTTTTAGTCTTGATAAATGCTCATTTATGGTATCTCTACCTATTCCCAACTCTACTGTCATATTTTTTATAGTTATATATTTGTCATTTTTTATTAATTCTACTATTTTATCCCTAGTTTTTAGTGGGGTTTCTAATGGGGCTTCTAGTGGGGTTTTTTGGATAGTTTTTTTAAAGTGTTCTTTTTTATAAACCACTACAACCATACCACCCAATCTATCTTCAAATAATGGCTCTTTTGAACCATATTCTTTAAAAAGTTTTATAACTCTTTTTACCCATGAGCCATATTTTTCTATAATATCTACTGTTTTAAATATATCTGCTATTTGTAGATTTCTAGGCATTGACTTATATGTACCATTTTTAACATCTTCTATGGTTATACTATCTGGCAAAGTGCCGTGATTATAGAACTCTATCCTATCATCAAATATTTTTACAACACTGTGAATATTGCTTAAATAGTCTCTATGAACTATCATATTTACTACTATCTCTCTTATGGCATCCATTGGGTAATCCCACACTTCATCTCTTTGTGGTTTGCCTGATATAACATAAGCTTTGTTTATATGCTTATATATAAAACTCATAACAATTTCAACTTGATTAAAAATCCCTCCATGAAGACTTATACTATCTTTTATCAATGTTTCATCTTGAAATCTACCTATCTCCATATTTGTAAAAAGAGATCTGTCATTATTATTAAAGAGTAGATAACATCCATTTGTGATTTTACCATTCTTAAGAAGCTCAAATTTTTTATACACCTCTTCTATATTACTATTTAGATGAGCAAGTTTTATAAAATACTCTATATTTTGCTCATCTATATCTTTAATAGTATGATTTATATCTTCAAAATAATCCCAACTACTATTTATAGTTTTTAAGTGTGTATTACTTATCTCTATAGGTGTCATTTGATGATTGGAATTTTTTCTTCTTTTAAAATATCTACCTTTGTATGACACAGGTTTTATAGGGTACTCATCTACTTGAATATCCAATATATCCTTACCATTTTTTCTCATTATATCTATATCAACTATTATTTTAGGTTCTGTTGCTTGTTTGATGATATTTATATAGTTTTGAATGCTTTCTTGAGATATATCAACACCCACAACACTACCATTATCTGCAATACCTATATAAATATGCCCACCCTTACTATTTGAAAAAGCAACTATAGTCTCTATGACTTCCTTTTGAAAAGAAAGTTTAAACTCTGTTGTATTATCTTCAGATAATGTAAGGTTATTTTTCATTCAAACATATTCCATTTTATAACTGTATCTTCATCTATATCATATATAGCTTTTTTACCAACTATCTCATCTATAAATTTTGGACTTACTCCATGGGCTGGTCTTTTAAAAGTTAAATTATCTTTAGTAATAATTTGTCCTTTTTTAATATAACTATTTGCTACTAAACTTCTTCTTGCATTTTGCCTTGCAGGTTCTTCATCTTTTAAAGCTTCTAGTTTAAAATTTCCAAGAATCTCAAAAGTTCTTTCTAAGTTTTTTAAATATTTTTTTAAGTCTTCTTTATCCATAGCATGATAATGGTCATTACCTTGTAAAGTTTTATCATGTGTAAAATGCTTTTCTATAATTACACTTCCAAGCATAGTAGCCATCTCACACACTTTCATATCTTTTGGTAGAGTATGGTCACTGTAACCTATAATATACTGAGGAAATTTTTCTTTTAAATCTATTATCATTCCTAAATTTGCATTTTCATCTGATGTAGGGTAATTAAGAACACAATGTAATAAAGCTAAAGGGTTACCATATTGTTCTATCCAATGTACAGCTTCTTGTATCTCATGTAAACTACTAGCTCCTGTTGAAAGGATAATAGGCTTATTAAATTTACAAATATATTCTATAAATGGTTTATTTGTAATATCAGATGATGAAATTTTATATACATCCATTAGGCTATCTAAAAAATCTGCTGATTCTATATCAAAAGGGGTACTCATAAACTCAATATTTACTTTATCACAATAGTTTTTAAGCTCTTGCATCTCATCTATCCAAAAACTATCATGCTTTTTAAACAACTCATATTGGCTAGTGGTTGGTTCTTCATTCGTATCCCAATAAGATGGTGAATCTTTAGATGCTAAAGTTTCTGCTTTATAACTTTGAAATTTCACAGCATCAGCACCACCCTCTTTAGCTTCATCTACAAGTCTTTTAGCAAGTTCCATACTACTTTCATGATTTACACCTACTTCTGCTATGATATATGGTTTATATAATTTTTCTTCATATGGATTTATTTTATAAAATAATTCTTGTAATTTCATTTTTATTCCTCAATCAAATTATTAATTAATTGTATAACTTTAGTTCTACCAAACTTTAAATTTATATCTTTCATTAATTTATTCATATATTTTCTATTTTTATATGATATTACTATCTCTATAAAATTATTCAATAATTCATCATTTGAAAGATTATACCCTAATCCTAAATTTAAAAAACCAAATTCACTAGATGCAAAAAAGTGAGTTAATTCTCTTTTATTTTGTGCTAAAATAATAGTTGGAGTACCTATACTAGCTATCTCATATGTTGTTCTACCAGCTGATGTAAAAATAATATCTGCTTCTAGCATATATTTTGAGATATTCATAATATTTTTTTTAATCTCTATATTTTTATATTGTGTTAATGAATCGTAATTATCATAGCCAAAACCTGTAATCACCACGATTTTTATCTTATGTTCATAACAATAAGGTTCTATACTCTCAAGAACTTTTTTTGTATAATTATTTGGATCAACTCCACCAAAAGTTATAAGTATATTTTTAACATTTGATTCTACATTCTTTTGTTTTGAATATATAAACTCATCTCTAAGTATAAAATATTTATGCCCAAAATAATGATTTTCTAACACTTGTTCTTCTGGATAAATAGCATTTATAACTAAATCTGCTCTTTTAGCACCATAACCTAAGTCTTCAAAATTTATAATTTTTATATTCAATTCTTTAAGTTCTTTAATATAAATCTCATTAGTATCTAATCTATCATTTATAACTATATTTGGATTAATTATTTTTATATCATCAATTATATTTTCATGTTGTTGTATATTGATAGAATAATTTTTAGAAGCTATTTTCTCATATGCCATCTGACTATCTTTATCTACTAAAAAAGTGATCTGATGATTTAAAATATCATTAGCAATCAATAAAGTATTATATACATGACCAAGACCTACAATTTTATTTCCTGTAACAACAAATAAAATATGCTTTTTCTTTAAATAATATTCACATAAATTCCAATCTTCATAAGTATCTATATCTATCTCTTCGCCATTAGATAAAATTTCTAATTCTACTTTATTTCCTATTCTGTTACAATCAGTAATTATATCTTTTCTTGTTATAAAAAAAGCTCCTGTCTCACTAAAGTTCGGAGTTAGATATTGACGGTTAACCCTTTTTGTATAGTTTGGAATATATCTATTATTTTCTATTTTCCAAGATAAATGTGTGTCATCTTTAGCTGCTATTACTGTTTCTATTGTTTTATCACTTATCATTCTTTCTATAGCTTTATCTAATGATGAAATTTTTAAAAGTGGTGATGTTGGTTGCATAGTTATTATATAAGCATAATCTTTTTGTTTTATTTCTTTAGCATACTGATAAGTATCATAAATTACGGGATCAAGAGTTGTTTTATCATCTGAAATATTTGGATCTCTTTTATGTATATTTGCTCCAAATTGACTTGATAAATTAAGAATCTCATCATCATCACTAGATACATAAACATCTAAATTATACTTTGATGATAATGTGGTCTTAATACTATAATATATTAAAGGCTTTCCAGCTAAAAGTCTTAAATTTTTTCTAGCTATACCTTTTGAACCACCACGAGCTGGAATAACTACTAATATATTCATAGCTTTATAACTTCCTTTTCAAATCTTTTAAACTCTGTTATATTTAATAGTTTTTTTATTTTACTATTATCACAAATAGATTCTTTTATATCACCATCTCTCTCTTCTAAATAATTTGCTTTAATATTTCTATTATATTTCATATTCATTAAACTAAATAAATCATTTATAGAAGTTTTTTTCGATGTTCCAACACAAAATATTTCATTTGAAATATGGCTATTCATAACTTTTATATTTATCATTGCTACATCTTTTACATGTATAAAGTCACGATATTGTTCTCCATCTCCATATATATTTGGTATTTTATTATCTTTAAATTTTTTATCAAAAATTGAAATTACACCACTATAGTCACTTGTTACGGATTGTCTTGAACCATACACATTAAAATATCGTAAGACTACTGTTTCCATTCCATATAATTCACTATATAATTTCATATAATATTCACATATTAATTTTTCTGTTCCATAAGGTGAAATTGGTTTAGTTACACTACTTTCATTTTTAGGTTGAGACAATTCATCACCATAAACAG
>Ga0256842_1002559_pt1 | contig 12911 bp, 10 predicted proteins | sample 4559240metaG_FD_185973 | JGI IMG/M metagenome (GOLD analysis project Ga0256842, IMG submission 185973) | Hydrothermal vent microbial communities from Guaymas Basin, Mexico - 4559-240 | ecosystem: Environmental > Aquatic > Marine > Hydrothermal vents | place: Mexico: Guaymas Basin | collected...
GTAAAAAATCTTCGCTTATGCAAGAACGAGCTATATCTGAGACTAATACATATTTAGTCTCTACATGTAGAAGTGCATTTTTTAGAGATAGCTGCCTAGTGTTACCACCCTCTACAAAATCATAATCATCATAATGTTTCATAAAAGAAATATCATCTTTTGATGAAGTTATTATGATTTTACTAAAGTGTTTAGTATCTCTACACTTATTTGCTACTTCTTGCCACAAAGGTGTGTGATTTATGCGAATCCATTGTTTTTTAACATTAAGTTCAAAACGACTGGAACTGCCAGCAGCTAGTAATATTAGTGTCAAATTAGCCAATAAAACCCCTCATTTTTAAAAGTGTTACGAAATTATACACTTTTTTTTATTTCTAATGCTTAAGCACAGATGATTTTTTTTATTAAATTTATAATCAAATGATTCACTTAACCATATATTAATTTTAACACAGTATATTTCCACATACTAATAATATATATAATAAATATTTAGGAGAATACTATGAGAAGTTCATGGGTAAAAAAGAGAGAAAACGATCCAATTAAAACTCAAATGTATTATGCAAAACAGGGCATTATTACAGATGAGATGGAGTACGTTGCCAAGATAGAAGATTTATCTCCTGAGTTAGTTCGTTCTGAGATTGCAAGAGGGCGTTTAATCATCCCTGCAAATGTAAATCACGAAACACTAGAGCCTATGGCTATTGGTATTGCCTCTACATGTAAGATAAATGCTAATATTGGTTCATCTGCAATTGCGTCAGATGTACAAGGTGAAGTTGAGAAGATGCAAGTTTCTCAGCACTATAAAGCAGATACGGCAATGGACCTTTCAACTGGTGGTGATTTAGACGAGATTCGTAAAGCAGTAATTAAGTCTTCAAAGATTCCTATAGGAACAGTGCCAATCTATCAGATTCTTCATGATGTTGGAAATAAGATAGAAGATTTAACTATCGAAGTTATGCTTGAAGTACTAGAACGTCAAGCAAAACAAGGTGTTTCTTACTTCACAATTCATGCAGGTTTTTTACTTGAGACTATGCCTAAAATTGCAAAGCGTAAGATGGGTATCGTGTCTCGTGGGGGTTCTTTAATGGCTGCTTGGATGATGCATTACCATAGAGAAAATCCTTTTTACACAGCATTTGATGATATCTTAGATATTTGTGCAAAATATGATGTAAGTTTATCTCTTGGAGATTCACTTCGCCCAGGTTGTTTAGCGGATGCTTCTGATGATGCACAGTTAGGTGAGCTTAAAGTTTTGGGCGACCTAACTCTTCGTGCATGGGAAAAAAATGTTCAGGTTATGATAGAGGGTCCAGGTCATGTTCCACTTAATCAAGTTGAGCGTAATATGAAACTACAACGTGAACTTTGTCATGAAGCTCCTTTCTATATCTTAGGGCCATTAGTTACTGATATTGCAGCTGGATATGATCATATCTCTTCTGCTATTGGTGCCGCTGTTGGTGGGTGGCATGGTGCTTCAATGTTATGTTATGTAACACCAAAAGAACATTTAGGCTTACCAAATGCAGATGATGTTCGTGAAGGAATTATTGCATATAAAATTGCTGCTCATGCTGCTGATATCGCTCGTGGTAGAAAAGGTGCGCGCGATGTTGATGATGAGATGAGTGATGCTAGATTTAGCTTTAACTGGGAAAAACAGTTTGAACTTTCTCTTGATAGTGAAAGAGCTCGTGAGTACCATGATGAAACTCTTCCTCAAGATGTTTTCAAAGAAGCAGAGTTCTGTTCTATGTGTGGACCAAAGTTTTGTTCTTATAAAATAACGCAAAACATAATGGATAATCCAGAAGCAATAGAAAAAATTGCTCAAGAAAATAAAGTAAGAGAAGAGGCTGAAGCACTAGCTTAGTCCAAAAAGTAAACACTTTTTATAAAAAAATAAATATAATTTTCTAAATAAGATAAATTTTGTCTTATTTATGATAAAGTACGACAAATAATAAATATAAGGAAATTTTAATGACTAATGAAATCGTAAATTCAGCATTATCAAAAGTTTTATATCCAGGTTTTACCAAAGATATTGTAACTTTTGGTTTTGTAAATTCTATAGAAATAGATGGAAATGATGTAAGCTTTAATGTAGATATCACTTCTTCGGCTCCAGAAGTTGCACAACAAATCACTGATGATGCTACAACTGAGCTCAAAGCTGCTGGTGCATCAAATGTAAAAGTAAATATTCAAGCTCCAAAAATGCCAGAAGCTCCAAAGCCAAAAAGTAAAAATATTGCTCCACAGGTAAAGAATTTTTTAATGGTAAGTTCTGGAAAAGGTGGAGTTGGTAAATCTACAACTTCAGTTAATATTGCTATTGCACTTGCCGCACAGGGTAAAAAAGTAGGATTACTAGATGCTGATATCTACGGTCCTAATATCCCTCGTATGATGGGTGTTGCTGATGTTAAGCCAGAAGTAAATGGTAATAAAGTCCTTCCAATCAAAGCTTATGGTATCGAGATGATGTCAATGGGTTCACTTATGGAAGAGGGTCAGTCACTTATGTGGCGTGGTGCTATGATTATGAAAGCAATCGAGCAATTTTTAAGAGATATCCTTTGGTCAGAACTAGACTGTTTAGTTATCGATATGCCTCCAGGAACTGGTGATGCTCAGCTAACTCTTGCTCAGTCTGTTCCTGTAACTGCTGGTCTTACTGTAACAACTCCTCAAGCTGTATCTATTGATGATTCACGTCGTTCATTAGATATGTTTAAAAAACTTGATATTCCTATTGCTGGAATTATTGAGAATATGAGTGGATTTATCGCACCAGATACTGGTATAGAGTACGATATTTTTGGTAAAGGAACTTCAGGTCCTATGGCTAAAGAGTTTGATACTAAAATTATTGCTGAAATTCCAATCGAGCCAAGTATCCGTACTGGTGGAGATGAAGGTAAACCAATCACTTTTGTTAATCCAACAAGTGAATCAGCAAAACGTTATATGAAAGCTGCTGAATCTATTTGGGCTACTATCGAGTCTGTGAATGCAGCTGGTGGTGCTTCAAATGAATCAGTACAACCAACAACACCTCCCGGTGTAAGTGCTTGTTCTGTATAAGTAAAACTTAGTTTACACATAATTCAAATAACGACGCACTTGCGTCGTTAGCTTATAAAATATTTCCTCTTTAGTGTCTATTTTTTTAAATTATTATCTTTTCAAGAATTTATTGAAGTATCGTGTTTTAAATTACAAGAGTAGTGCATATGATATTTTATAAATGCAGCAAATAAATATTAAATAGTTTGATTTGTTTCTATTGTAGAATGTAAGTAAGTGGTGACCCCGAGGAGAATTGAACTCCTGTAACATGGATGAAAACCATGGATCCTAACCGCTAGACGACGGGGCCACTAAATAAGCTATAAATGGTGTCCTGTGATGGATTCGAACCATCGGCCACATCATTAAAAGTGACGTGCTCTACCAGCTGAGCTAACAAGACAAACTCAAACATCTCTGTTTGTGAGCCGCAATTATAGACAAATAGATCTTTGATGTCAAGAAAAAATAGCTTAAAATACTAAAACATTTTAAATTTGTTATTTTTTACTACATATGATAATACTATCTTACTTTTATGTGTAGATTAAACTGTAATTAAATATTTTTTAACTAGTATTAGTAAAATTTTATTATTAGGGTTGTAAATGAAAAATGTTTCAAAAAAAATAATTTTTGTAGCAAGTGCTTTAGCACTTGCATTTAATATGACTGGTTGTGGACCAGCCAGATTGCTTATGGATACATATGCTCCACCGAAAAAAGAAAAAGAAGTTAAAAAAATGCTTGATAATTCTGATAGCAAAAGTGGTTTCTTAGAACTTGAAATAGTAAATACGGTTGTGAATGCTAAAGGTGTAAAAAGTGATAAAGTGTTTAATGCAAAATTACTTTCAAGTTTAAAGAAGTTTATCACTCAAACAAACTTTATAGCCATAAACACAGTAGAGATGCAAAGTGCAATGTCTTTAGATATGAAAGTTCTTATTTTTGATTATGTAGAGACTCCAACTACTATTAAAGGTACTATAGCAGTTGAGTTTAATATTCGTAAAGAGGGGACTGTATTTTATACGCAAAACTATAAATACAATATAAATAGGTATTCTAAATCAGGTTTTCAAGGTGTAAATAAAGGTACTATTTTAGCTCAAGCATCTGATTATTTAGCTAAAAAACTTATTAAAGATATATCTCCAGTAGCTACTCAAAAACTTGTAGCATTAAAATCACTTCCGAGCGAATTAGAATATACAATCTCTTATGCACGTACTGGAAATTTTGAAGGTGCTATCAAGGGAATGAAAAAGTACAAAGGTGAGAAATCAGCAGCTTATTACTTTAATCTTGCAGTTTATTATGAAGCCCTTGCCTCTAAAACAGATAGTTTAGAACTTCTTACTAAAGCTGATGAGTATTATGAACAAGCAATGGCACTAAGTGAAGGGAAGGATGAAGAGATAGTCTCTGGGAAGGCTAAGTTTGATAACTACTACCGTATAATCAAAAAGGTTGCAGATCAAAAACGTGCAAATGCTAAAAGTAGCACGAATGACAATTTTGAACTGTTAAATTAAGAAAAATTAAATTTAAAACTAAGGGAAATAAATGTTAAAAAGATTAAAAAAAGTAAGTTTAGGTATGAGTATGGTTGCCGCACTAGTTGTTGCTCCAATATCACTTCAAGCAGGCGTAGGTGAAGGTCTTTCAGAATCATCAAGTGCAGCGATGGAATCTCCAAACTTTGAGCACCAGTTAGTAAGAATAAATACTGGTATTAATTATATCCGTATATCATATGATATTATGCTAGAGATGCCGATATCTGAAGATGCAGAGTGGGCAGATTTATGTGTTAGAACTATGGATAAAAAAATGGTTACTGATACATTAGCTTTGGATGATGTAAAAAATGATGCATACTTTTCAACTGTTATGATTACAAACTTAATTTTAAGAAGACCAGTACCACCTATGAGTCCTGCAATTATTAGACTTTATTATGTAGCATCTGTTATTTATAAAAATAAAGCAAATTCATATATTTTAGATGAAGCTGGTGAAAAAGTTATAGGTAGTGATGGTAAAGCTAAACAAAATGGAAACCAAAATTATCATATTCCAGATTTTAATGAGTTTCCAGATGTTACAAATTTAGATACATTTGTTAAATTTAAGAAAGATTCTAAAGTTTCACTTATCAAAGTTGAAGCTAAAAATGGAAATTCATATACAAATGTAGCAAAAGCAATAATTGCTTTACTTCCAGATTCATTACAAGATAAAGCTAAAGAATCAAGAGCTGAACTTTTGGTGGCTCGTGAAGAGGTTGCTAGTACAAAAGGTGAAGTAGCTGTATTAGAAGTATGGCTTGATGATGAAAAAAATGCAGGTAGTCCAGATATTGCTGATAAAAAAGAAGGTTTAGAAGTAGCTAAGAAGAAAAATGAAATGGCTGAAAAAGTATATGATGAAAAAGAAGATATTTATTTTAGTATTTTAGACCAAGGAGCTCTTCAGATTGAAGCGGATTTTGATGTTTCTAAAGTTCCTTTAGCAAAAAAAGTTGATAATCTTTTAGGTTTAGTTGATGATGGTGCAATCAATGCTGGTTCATTGTTTACAGCTGCAATGATTGGTATATATAGAGGTTTAGGTGAGTATGATAAAGAGTTAAAGGCGATTTTAGTAGCACAAGCTTTAACAACTTTAGTAGGTAATCAAAAACAATTCTTAATAGAAAGATATAAAAGAATGTTAGTTGGTACTCTTATGGCAATACCAAATATTGCTGTAGGTTCATACTATTTAGCTTCAGGTCGTGGTGCAATTTCAACTTATAAAGATGTTGTTGGTGCAGTATTAGATGGTGCAGAGGCTCAAGAAGAAGCTGCAAAAGCAGCTGCAGAAGCTGCAAAAGTGCAAGAGGCAGAAGAAGCTGCGAAAGCTCCTTCAACTGAAACTAAGTAATGAATAGTTTTTTTAAAGCTATATTGCTTTCTTTAAGCAGTATTATTGTTATAGGGTGTGGTGGTGTATCTCCAAAGGTCTCATCATCAGATATGCCTGATTGGTATTTAAACAAACCTATGTCTAACTCTTTATACTATTATGGAGTTGGAGAGGCTACTACAAAAGAGGGTGCACGTGCTGCAGCTTTAGCTCAAATAGGTGGTGAAATCTCTACTAAGGTTTCTCACTCTTTGGATATGACATTATCTGAGCATAATGATGATATAACAAGTGATACTAAGATACAAACTAAGACATCTATAGAAAATATGAAGTTTACAGGTGTAACAGTAAATGAAAATGCTTATGTAAATGGTAAGTTTTATTCTTATGTTCAAGTAGATAGAGATACTCTGTTTGCTGATCAAAAAAGAGATTTTGATACTAAATATAATAAGCTAACTTCTTTTTATGCATCTGCAAAAAATAGAAATGTTTTTTCATTGATAAAAAATAAAGAGAAGATAGATGCTTCAGTTAATGAACTTAGAGGAAAATTAACTATATTAAAAACAATTAAACCTGATTTTAATCAAAAAAAATACTCAAATGTGTTAACAAATATTTCTAACGATACTAGAGATGCTTCTTCAAATGCAATGGTTTATGTGACTACTTCAAATGCATCACCATTTAAAGCAGTTGTAAAGCAGTATATATCTTCTTATGGAATGACACTTGTAAACTCTCCTAAGAGTGTAAAAAATAAGAAAAATCTACTAAAAGTGAAAGTTAGTAAAACTTCTAAAAAGAAAAATGTTAAAACAAGTGATCCTAGGCTAAAAGGTGCTAGTTTCGCTGATGTAGTGGTGACACTTACTACTAAAGATTATAGTGGTAAAGTTATAGCGCAAAATCGTGTTCAAGTTGTAAATATATCTAAAGATGGATATAAAGCAGCAAGTATTAAAACACAAAAATTTGAAAGAGAAATAAAAAGAAGAGGTATAGTAAATATACTTTTGGATAAATCTTCGAAATAACTTTGAAGTTTCTTCTTTTATTTTTTCTACTATTCTCCTACATAGATGCTTCATCTGTGGTGGACTTTGTTAGCAAAGCTAAAAATTTAGACCTAGCAAATAAGCCATACTGGAGTAAACTACTCCACTATGAAAACAATCACTCAATAATTAACCAACAAGAGTTCTTTTTATCTCCAAATGGAAAAACTGATTTAGAAGATGAATTAAATCAAACAATAAAGTACTTTTTAAGTGATAATAACTCTACATGTAGATATCCAGCAAGATACAAATGGATAAATTCGCAGTTAAATATGAATCTAAAACGCTCTACATGTAGAGAATTAGAGAAGTTTTTAGAGCCTGAATTTAAAAAGATTAGTGTAGTCTTTACAGCAGAACGTTATAACTCTCCCTCATCCGTTTTTGGACATACTTTTTTAAAGGTAGATTCTAAATATATACCTTATGCTATCAACTATGCAGCTACTATTCCAGATGCAACAGATCCAGTTTCTTATTTTATTAAAGGTGCTAGTGGTGGATTTTTTAGTCATTATGAATTATTAACTTATAATATTAAAGATTTTGAGTATACAAAAGAGGAGTTTCGCGATTTAATATCGTACGAGATAAATTATACAGAGGATGAGGTACAAAATATTATGCTTCATATGTATGAGATAAAAGATACAGATGAAGATTATTATTTTACATCACGAAATTGTTCTTCAGAACTTTTAAAACTAATAGATATGGGTAGGTATGATTCACAGCTTTATAAAGAGTTAAATTTTGTAACTATCCCCATAGATGTTGTCTATATATTGCAAAACAATAATTTGCTTGATAAGATAAGTATATCGTACTCCAAACTAAAACTATTTAATGAATATATTAGTAAATTATCATCAGTTGAAAAAGAGATGCTCAGTAAACTTATTAATCGTGAAATATCTACTGTTAATTTTGATAAAAGTAATTTATCATTAGAATCTAAAAATAATATTGTTTTAGCTGCTATTTCATATATACAAATGAATCTAATGATTAAAAAATTAGATTATAAATATACATCAAGTTTAGTAAATCTTATAAAGTTAGAAATAAAATATAAAATTAAAGAGAAAAAAACAGAGGATATAACTTTAGATAAAAATCCAATTTCAAATAAATATCATAAAATTAAATTTGGTTCAAAAAGTTTAGAAAATAAAAAAACTGAACTAAATATAGCTTATAGATATATATATAGTAATCGTTTTGATATGTTATCAGATGAAGAAAAAAATGGAAGTGTAGAATTTTTAGATTTCTCACTTAGATATATAGATGATGATATAAGTATAGATAAATTGACTATATTAAATTTAGAATCAATGCCAATAAGTAATGAATATTATATAGAGAAAACAACAAACTTAGTTTTTGGTTCAAAACGGATGTTTTATGATGAAAATCTTTTTTCTTATGGAGAGTATGCACTTGGATATAGATTTAGATTAAATAAACATTTAACTTATCGAGGTGCAATTAGAGGTGGTGCTTACTACCATAATGAAGATATATATATGGCTTCAGGTGAATTAGCAATAGAATATAATTATACCTCAAAGTTTATATCAGAACTTAAATATGAGGCTAATTCTTATAGTGATTCTAATCAAGCATATAACTTATACATAAACAATTATTATAAACTTACAGAACAAAGTAGTATAGAATTTTTACTATCACATAAAAATGATATAAGAAACTATAATGAACTGAAAATAAACTATTCTATTTACTTTTAGTTATCCAAGTGTTTCATAACGGTTAACCGCTCTGGGATATACTTTGCTTAAGAAAAAAATTATAGGTGATTTTTATGAGCAATAAATTAACAGATATCAAAAAAGAAGTAGCAAAAGTAGTTGTTGGGCAAGAGAAGATGATAGACTCTCTTCTTATTGCTCTTTTATGTGATGGGCATATCCTTATAGAGGGTGTACCAGGCTTAGCAAAAACAACAACTGTCAATGCACTTGCACAAAGTTTAGGTTTAAACTTTAAGCGTGCGCAGTTCACTCCAGATTTACTTCCATCAGACATACTAGGTGCGGAGATTTATGATCCACAAAACAATCAGTTTAAAATCAAAAAAGGTCCAATCTTTACTAACTTACTTTTAGCAGATGAGATTAACCGTGCTCCAGCAAAAGTACAATCAGCACTACTTGAAGTTATGCAAGAGAAGCAGGTAACTTTAGGTGATGCAACTTTTAAGATAGATAGACCATTTTTTGTTATGGCTACACAAAATCCAGTTGAACAAGAGGGTGTATATCAACTTCCAGAAGCTCAACTTGATCGTTTTATGTTAAAACTTGTAGTTGATTACAACACTAAAGACGAAGAGTTAGAGATTGCTAGACGAATCTCTAGTGGTAAGATGGAGCAAATTCAAGCAGTTGTAAATAAAGAAGATTTAGATGCAATTAAAAAAGAGATAGATGCTGTACATGTAGACGCTGAAGTAGAAGAGTATATGATAGAGTTAGTTTCAGCTACTCGTTACCCAGAGGATTATGCTCTTGAAGATATAAAAGACTTTATCCAGTTTGGAGCATCACCTCGTGTAAGTATAGATATGTTCAAAGCTGTAAAAGCTATGGCATATATGCGTGGAAAAGATTTTGTAACTCCCGTTGATGTAGCATACATTGCAAAAGAGCTAATGCGTCATCGTATAGTGCTTACTTATGAGGCGGAAGCTGAAGGTGTTACAACTGATGAAATTATCCAAAAAGTTTTAGAGACTGTTGCGATACCATAGGTTGAATTATGTCTAAATTGCAAAAAATACTAGTTCGTGCAAGACGACAAGTCTTTAGCGAAATGGTTGGGAACAATCCTTCAATCTTTCAAGGTGAGGGTTATGACTTTATAGAGCTTCGTGAGTATCAACACGGTGATGATATTCGTCATATTGACTGGAATATCACAGCAAAAATGCAAAAGCCATTTATAAAGATATTTCGTGAAGAGCGTGAGTTAAATGTTGTAATTGTTTCTGTTTTAAACGGAAGTGTGCATTTTGGTTCTAAAAAGTTTAAACAAGAAGTTATTGCGGAAGCATCGGCACTTTTAGGTTTTTCAACTCTTAAAAATGGAGACTTGTTGAGTTCGTATATTTTTACGGATAAGATGATAAGTCATTCAAAACCAAGTAAAAAACATCATCAGATTCAAAAAAATGTAGCTGAGATTTTAGAGTTTGATGCACTAAACCAAAAGGTAGATTTTAAAGTTATCGCAGATACTTTGTATAAAAGATTAAAAAGAAAATCATTAATCTTAATAGTTGGTGATTATTTTGAAATTCCAGACTTTAAACTACTTGCTCGTAAACATGAGGTAGTGTCTGTAATAGTAAGGGATAAATTAGAAGAACATCCACCGCAGATGGGATTTTCTTCATTAGTTGATCCTGAGAGTGGTGCAGTATTAGAGGGTGATTTTAACTCATCTTCTGTAAAGGCTTATGCAAAGAAAGTTCAACTTCATGATAGAGCTTTGTATGAAAAACTTCGTAAAGATAAAGTTAGGTTTACAAAAGTTTATACAGACTCTTTAGCTGGTGTTAAACTAAGAAGATTATTTGAGGGTAGGTAGATGAATAAACAAAAAATGCCAAATATTGATATACCACTTCATGATATAAAACCATTAGTTGAGATACAAGAGTATTCATTGTATTATTTTTTAGCAACTATGTTTTTAGCACTTTTAGCTATTGGTTTAATCTTTTACTTTGTATATATCTATATGAAACGAAAAAATGCATTCAACATAAGAAAAGAACATTTTAAATTAATAAATAATTTAGATTTATCTGATACAAAACAAAGTGCATATGCTATTACAAATTATGGTGCGACTTTTAAAGATGATAGTGATAGACATAAAGAGATGTATGACAATATTACTAATCGTCTTGAGGGTTATAAATATAAAAAGAAAGTTGATAGTTTTGATGATGAAACTCTCGGCTTTATAGAACTTTATAAGGGGATGATTGATGTTTGATGGACTTTATTTTGAGTTCCCTTATCTTGCACTAATCCTTGTTGTTTTTTTAATTTGTGCAAAGTTTTGCAAGATGAAGGTACCATCTATTTATTTTCCACATACTGCTAGTTTTTTAAAGCAGTCTGTATCAGCTTCAAAGACTCTTTTGGTTTTAAAATGGCTAGGTATTGTTATGCTTATACTTACTATAATGAGTCCAGTAAAAGATGAAACATATAACTTAGAGCCAAAAGATGGTTACGAGATAGCTCTTATTTTGGATGCTTCACAATCTATGCAAGCTAGAGGTTTTGATAGAAATAATCCAATGCTTACAAGATTTGATGCAGTTAAAGAGATAGTTAGTGACTTTATAAAGCAGAGAAAAAGTGACAATATAGGTTTAGTAGTGTTTGGTAAATACTCTTTTATCGCATCACCACTAACGTATGATGAAAATATTTTAAATAAAATAGTATCTCAGTTATATATTGGTATGGCTGGAAGATATACAGCGTTAAATACATCTTTAGCTCAAGGTGTAAATTTACTAAAAATGAGTAAAAGTAAGTCTAAGGTAGCTATTTTACTAACTGATGGATATTCAACTCCTCAGATAGATAAAATCCCGCTAGATATTGCTCTTGATATGGCGAAAAAAGAGGGTGTTAAGGTTTATCCTATTGGGATAGGACAAAATACCGAGTACAATGAAAATGTACTGCTTAAAATCGCTAAAGAGACTGGTGGAGTTGCTTTTGGAGCTTCAAGTGCAGCACAATTACAAGAAGTATATAAACGGATAAATAAGCTTGAAAAATCAGAGATAAAAAGTGAGAGTTTTACAAATATACATTATTACTTTTTTTATCCATTGTTTATAGCATTAATCTCTTTGATGCTATATGTATATCTTAGAAATAAAAGGGGGAGTGCATGAGTTTTTTACATCCTGAGTTTTTATACTATATGTTGCCACCTTTGTTTATATTATTTGGATTTTTGCTTACTCAAAAAGAGGCTCAAGGGCATTTTTTCTCTGAAGAAGTTATGAGTAAACTTAGAGTATCTGCAAATACTTTGACTATAAAAGTTAGAAATGCTTTGTTTTTACTAATGGGTGTTTTTATGGTTATAGCACTTGCTCAGCCAGTTATAAAAGATGCAAAGGTACAAATAAAAGCAAAGTCTGCGGACATCATGATAGCTTTGGATATATCTGACTCGATGCTCGCTACTGATGTATATCCAAATCGTCTTGAGGCTGCAAAACAAAAGGCTTTGACACTACTAGAATCAGATATAAATGAACGAATAGGTGTAGTAGCTTTTGCTAAAAATTCATACCTTGTTTCACCACTCTCTTTTGATAGTGAGGCTGTAGCATTTTTACTTCGTCAGTTAGATACTAAGAGTATTACTGAAAAGGGTACGGATATACTTTCAGTTTTAGATATTGTCGCTCAAACTCAAAAAGACAAAAAGAAAAAGTACTTACTTTTACTTACTGATGGTGGGGATAAAAAAGATTTTTCAGATGAGATAGCTTTAGCAAAAGAGAATGGAATAAAAGTATTTGTTTTAGCAATTGCTACAAAAAAAGGTGCTCCAATTAAAAAAGAAGACGGGACATTTATAAAACAACATGGAGATATTATCATCTCAAAACTAAACGAAAATATAGCTGACTTAGCAACTAAAACAGGTGGAGTTTATATACAAAGTACTACAAGCTCTAAAGATATAAAAACTATGTTTAATGAGATTAGTAAAGTTAGTGATGAAAAAGAGTTAAAAAGTGAAGAGATAACTAAGTTTATA
>Ga0256842_1002560_pt1 | contig 12895 bp, 10 predicted proteins | sample 4559240metaG_FD_185973 | JGI IMG/M metagenome (GOLD analysis project Ga0256842, IMG submission 185973) | Hydrothermal vent microbial communities from Guaymas Basin, Mexico - 4559-240 | ecosystem: Environmental > Aquatic > Marine > Hydrothermal vents | place: Mexico: Guaymas Basin | collected...
ATAGATGAACACAAGCTTATACCTATCTATCTAAATACATACGGTTATAACATAAGTGAGAACATGATAACAACATTAAAGAAATACATATTAACACGTGTACCTGTATCAGGTATAACGGTAGAGATACTTGATGTAGATCCATATAGTATTAAAACAGATAAGATGTCAGAGATGTTCTATTCTGTATACATGTATAGAGGATATGATTGGTTACAGTACAAACTACTAACAAGAGAGTTAATAAAACAAACCATACCTGATTTAAGATTCAACATACCTGGATTGTTACATATGTATAGTCCTTCATTATCTGCTAAAGAATATGATAAGTTCATAGATGAACTTATAGAAGGTACTGCTACGTTCATCAATCTTAATCTACTACCTGTTGCTAAGTTCTCTATAAGAAAAAAAGATGAAGACAAGATATATGATAACTAGACTAGGAAGGTTCGTCCTCCTAGTCTAGATCCATATCGTCATCATTGATAAGGGTTTGTTTTACTAGTTCATCGTCTATGAACCTAGCATTTAACATAGCATCCAACTTCTCTATGGTTTTATCTTGTTTCTCACTGGTTTCTATTCTGTTAGTTAATTTGTTTATCTTAATGGTAGGATTCATCCTTAATCTAGGAGTAGGTGCTTTCTTACTTATATACAGTATGGATCCTAGTATCAGATCCTCTGCATGTATAGTTCTCATAAATGCAGGGAATGCATTATTCTTACTACGTTTAACACCTTCTCCTCTATTCTGATCTTCTATGGTATTAGTTATCTTCCAATACCAGTTGTCTGTAACAGCATCGTTAACAGGAGTTAATACTATATTAACAGCACCTCCTTTAACCAACCTATATATCTTCTTAACACTGAAGTGTTTATTGAAGATCTTATTGATATCTTTCTTAGTTAGTTTTTTCTTACTACCGTCTTTGTTTATGCTATAGAAGGATCTATTAAGCCCATCCATAATATCATACAGTAGATAGTACAGTATATCTATATATCTTGTTTTAAGAGAACTACTACGTTCTTCATAGTTCTGTACAAGATGCTCAAAGTTCTTGACTATATAAACTAACAGATCGTGATAGTCGTCTACTAGGATACCTATCTCCTTTAACTTCTTGTCTATGATAGTATCTAGATAATTATCTACTAGATTAAGATACTCGTCCATCCTTGCTAGTAGTTTATCTTTTTCATATTTGTGTCTTAGGATCGTTCTACCAAGTACATATTTCCAGAACCTGTGTTCGTTCTTAGTACCTATAACTTTTAGCACCTGTCTACTAAAATCAGGTAGTAGATCAAATGCATGTATGATACTACTGAACAAGTTATCTAGTAGAAAGCTCCTTTTACCTTTAGGGATCAATATCTTAATGTTATGTGGTACATAGTTAACTTCTTTAAATACTCTAGGTCTTTTACCTGTAGAAGCATATACATCATACTCTTCAAGGTCTTTAGGAGTTATTTCTCTATCGGTAAATATAACATCGTTGATAGTTATATCAGTATACCTGTCTAAGAAATTACCTAACCCATGTTTAGTTAATGGTAATAGTACCACAGGTGTTTTAGGGTTACTATCTGTAAATTTATATAGTCTACTAACTATCAGAGGTATGATCTCTTTATTACCATTGATGATAAATGTTCTATCATACCTGTTGATCATAACTTTATCTTTTAGTAACCTTATGAATATGTTATCATGCTTAGCGCTTATAACATACTCTGTTAATACTGGATTAACATAATAGACCGCATCGCTTAATCTTATTATACCCCCTTTCTCTGCATATGGCAATACTAATACTCTCTCTAACGGTTCACCATGCAGTCTGAACATAAACGCTACTTTATAGGTAGTAGATTTAGATATATCTACACTGTTCCTTGTTGTAGACATACTATAGTTGTTCTTATATGCTTCTTTAGGTGGTAATATCCTATATCCTAAATACTCTAACCCTATATCAGGATCTAAAGAATTAACACCTGTTCTGATTATATTATCTATATAATCAGGTGCCTGTTTTAATATCTTACATGCTATACCTTCCATAGCGTTCTTGTTAAACGTATATCCTGCTGTAGGTTTTACTTTCTTGAAGTCTATTTTAGACATGATCCCTCCTTCTTGTTGTCGTTTCAATTATATAGTACTGATCTTATTATTATCTATATGATCGTTTTAATTAATTTGAGTATACTTAAGAATTCTGATTCATTTGCCAGATTATTCTTAAGTATCTGCTCCTCTATTTTTAGAAGAGCATGTTTATATTTTGCTTCTATTATAGCTTGATTAGACAGATCGTTTAATCGGTGTAGATAATCAGATATATGATCACTGACATCTACATCATTATCATTAGTTTCGGACACCGGGAATACTTTTTCTCTTATATTCCCATTGGTGTTCCCATATCGTAGTTTTAACATGCTAGTATTAGACTTTATAGGTTTAAGTCTGATCCTACTACCTAGTATATCTATGACTAGTTGTTTATCACTAGGACTATAATAAGACATTGACAGGTTAACTGTATTCTCTTGATATAGTCCATCTAACACTTTAAGATCCTTGAACAGCATAGCATTCTCTACCATGAGGATGCTATGTTTTTTTAGTTCGTTGATCGGTATAGTAGTTATCCATCTTAGCTCTATACTAGTGTCAGGTTGTATATTTTTATTATTACCGAACTTAGCTTCTAACTCTACGATCTGTTCTTCTGTATAATATGTAGTTTTAGTTATATATGCTAGTATGTCTCTGATACTAGTCTCTTTATCAAGTATGAAGTTATGATACTCTACTACGATGATCATAGGTTCTCTATCTAATTCTATATCCATATCTCGTTTATATATACACTGGTGGATCATAGAACCGTCTTTAACATATATCGTTTCATTTCTATTTACAAAATAGGCTTTAGATACTTGGAACTTTCTATATAACGGATCATTCATAGCTGAATTATTAAATGCAGATGTGGATCTATAAATTAGGTCATTGATAGACCTTTCGTCATCTAGAATCTTTTTCATCTGTTACTCCTTATGTTTAATATTCTACACATCTCTATGTTAATAATATATAGATCATATTTGGTAAAATAACAAAAATAATATACAGCGAAGGGTTATACTCCCTCGCTGTAATAACTTACAAAATTACGTTTAGCAACTTCTGGTAATCCATCAACTGCTTTACTTAAATCTATTCTCTTAAGTTCAATATGTCTGTTACCAGGGTTAGCTAGTTTACTTATAGCGTATACTAACAACTCATATTGTTGTTTAGATTTGATACCCCATTGCCATAAGTAATCATATCTTACTAAACTAGTAGGTTTAAAGTAAGTGTTTCTACCAAGTAAGAATGCTTTGTTAATGATATCGAATTTCTCATTGAACTGGCTTCTATTAGCTGTTCTTAATACCTCTACTATAAGGTTATATAAGTCATAGTTAGCTGCTAGTTCTTCTTGTTCAGTATGTTGTCTCTTGAACAGGTTGATCCTTCTCTCAAGTCTTGAAGCTATAACTCCATGACCTTTAACTCTAGCTACTTCAAATAGTTCTTCTAACGATTTAACATTATTGATATTAGAAGTAGGTTGATGTCTAACAGGTTGTTGCTGCTGTTGTTCAGGTTGTTTCTCTGGTTGTTTGTTAACAACTGGTTCGTTGTTCTCTTTTACTTCTTCCTGTTTAACCTCATTAACAGGTGCTGTTGCTTCAACTTTAGTTTCAGGTTCAGGATTATTTACCTGTTCTTGTTGTTTGTTTACATTATTGTCATTAACCTGTTTGTTATTTACAGCATTATTGTTCTGCTGTCTGTTGTTCTTGTTATTGACTTTAATATTAGGTTTAGCCATAGTATCTCCTTTTTATGTATATGTAGTCATTTGATACATCTGTAATAATAAATAAGGTATAGCCATACGGAAGATCCGTATGAGCTACCTGTTAATTATTAAACGTTTTTAAATTCGATAGGTTGTCTACCGATGATTTCTTCGATACCAGTTACGTTGTAGTTAACTAGGATTGGTAAGTTAACACAATGTAAGTATCTTTGCATTACAGTTGTTTCTAGTCTAGTACTGTTGTTAACAGTTCTAACTGCTGGGATAACTAGGTCAGGTGCTATGAAACATTGACCGAAGTTAAGTGGTTCTGCTTTTTGGTTTCTAGTTGATCCAAAGATACCGAATGTAGCTATAATTTTACCTCTCATTAATGGGTTAACTGTTACAGCTGTTTTGTAATCGAATAGACCGTCACTAGGGATACCTTGTTCTCCGAATAGGAACTGTCCGATAACAGGATCAGTAACAATGATTACTGTAGGTTTAACACCTGGTTTCATTGCTGTTAACGCGATACCATAGTTACTATTCAAGAACGCGTTAGTCATATGTACTTTAACTTTGTTAATTAAAGCATCTCTAACGTCTTCAGCTCTTTCACTAGACTTAATACTGTCTACTAGATCAGGTAGATAATAACTTTCATCGATGAAGTATTTCTCTACAAATAGAGCACTGATACCTTTAATATCTGCACCATCAACACTGTTTCTTAGGAAGTTGATGAAGTTAGTTAATGTTTTATACGCTGCTGATGTTAATTTCCATCTTGCAACACCAACATTTTGCTCAAGCTGTGTAGCGTCACCGTCTTCACCGTTGCTAACAACTGGTAACATAATAGTATATGATGTTCTAAATGGTACGTTATATACAGCAGTGTAACCATCTGAAGATAGAATCAATCCTTTAACTCTCATATTGCTGTTAGTTAAGAATGCTTCAACATCATAACCTACTACTTTAATAGTGTTCATTACTTCTATAATTTTGTTATAGTCGTCGCCGCTTTTTACTTCTTGACCAGCTGGGTTATATACAGCAAGTACTTCAACTTCATTAGCGTATAGTGAAATGTCACCTGCTTGTGTATTTCCGTCACCGTTAAGTTTGATTCTTACTTTTACAGTATAGTTAGCTGGCAAGTTACTTAATATAGCACTGTCAGCACCTGTAGCTGTTCTTGTTTTACTAGTATTAAGAGCAAGTGATCTAATATCAGTATTGATAATGATATCTTTGTTATGCGCTGTTGTACTATATGTATATGCTACACCTAGTGCTTCAATATCGAATTTAAATGTTTCAGTTTTATCATTACCTTCTGCATCTTTACCAGTTAAGTTATAGTAAATAGCATTTACTTTAACATGTGGATCCAATGCATCAGTAATATCCATAGCCCCTTTAGCTAACATAGCGTCAGTTTGACCAAGTTCAAGAATATTAATCTCTTTACCGATCGCTAGTGGGGCTGTTTCAACTTCTTCACCATCTGGAGTAGTTGTTGTGTGTTTTAATCCTACAACGAATTTATCACTGTTTTCAGTTCTAACCACTGGGATAAGTTTGTTTTTATCTACATCGATTTCATCTGGTTTATTAGCAATTTTTACTAATGGCGTTTTTTGGAATTTATCTTTATTAGGGTTACCTGCTACACCTCTTGTAAATTCTTTAATAACAGATGTAATAGTAGCAGTTACAGTTGCACCACTATTAAATGCATCTAGTGGAATCATAGGGAACAATAGTTCTGCACCATCATCTTGAGCTGCACCTAATGCTGTTAATGCAATTGCAAAGTGTACTTTAGGTTTTACATCTGCACCATCGAATGCTTCAAAACCTGCTACAACTGGAGAGATCTCACTGTACTCAGGAATATCGAAGCTTATTTTTTCAGTACCTGCTACGATTTTAGGTTCTTTAGAGTTGTTAACCATTTCTTTAAGTGCTTTAACTGGGTTAGTTGCTAACACTGCAGCTTGTCTAGCAAGTTGAATCTGATAATCTTTAATATCTGCAGATTCAAATGCCATAACGATATTATGGTCAAGTCCTGTTTCTTCAATTGTATGCGCTGCTGATTCAAAACCAGCTACTGTTGTTTTTTCAATCTCACTTGTAGGTAGGTATTCTTTAAGATTTTTCAAAATCTCTTTAACGTTCATTATTTCTCCTTATTGTTATTTTTATTCGTGCTATATCATAAAATAAAAAATTACGGGTTTTCTGTATTAAGTAGTGATGACTTAACTAATGTGTATAATTCACTAGGAATTATATCATCAATACTATTGGCATCTTTTCTGTAAATACTGTAACATAACTCATCTATGACAGTGTTTATCACTGTCTTCATCTTAGCATTTGTTTCCGGATCTAAACCTACATATGAATTTTTCATCATGTCTAGATACGTTCTGTTGTTTATCACTAGTATCTTATAGTTGTTTTGTGTACTTATATAGTACTTATACCTGTTAGAATACGGTTCATCTTTGTATGTTAATAGGATCTTTTCTACTATATCAATAGCATTAACATATGAATTCTCTGCATATGTTTTAATACCTAGAACATTATTAACTGTAACAGGATCAGTACTAATTATTACACTGTATAATAGATTAGCTAATGCTCTGATCTTATTATTATTACCTGTTAACAGATACTGGTTAGCTACTAATACTTTTAATTCATCAGTATTCAACATCTGCTCTATCTCTTTATATGTTTTATTACTAGGTCTATACATATATTTAACTAATAGATCGATATACAACGGATCATCTTTTTTATATAGATAAGAAGGTATGATAGCATCAACTACCTGACCTTGTCTCTTCTCATACATCGCTGCTCCTTTACAATAATAATCAAAATAACTTTCATGTATTTGATTCCATTATATTGTCTAACTCTTATTTTTTTACAACACTGGAACTTAGTCTGAAATCAATTATCGGAGGAGCATGATGAGAGAATTAGAATTACTGCTTAAAACTGTGCTATTGCTACTATTAGAAAAAAAGACATACAACAACATGCAGAGTATCGCATTAGCTAAAGACGTGTATAACACACTGAAGGATAAGTTCAACTATTCATACAGTACTAACAATGACTTAGGTACTAAATTATTCATTATGTTATCAGAGATACTTAACAGTAAAGACATCAATGCAGACAGTTACATAGAATCATTATTACTATACACATCTGAGAACCAGAATCTTAATAAACTTATAAGGGATATACTAAATAATGAATTTACACTAGACCAACAAGCTATACGTGTAAGAGAGATAAAACGTATGTTGTTAAAAGATAAGTTATATAACATAGGTAAAAATATGTTATTAAAACTTAAGAACAGTTCAGTTACTCCTGAAGAAGCATTAGAGGAGTTCGAACGTGAAAAAGGTAAAGTTATATCTTCTGTTAATTATGAAGATGAGGCATATATAGGAGAGCTTGATATATCTAATATGGATCAGATAGAGGAAGCAGTTAAAGATACATTAGACATGTATGATAATAAACATATACTTAAGACAGGGTTCAAATGTCTTAATGAGATGACACAGGGAGGATTAAGAAGAGGAGAACTTGTTACTATAGCGGCATTACCTCATAATTATAAATCAGGTTTAACTAAAACACTATTCTTACAATTAGCAAGGCTTAACGAACCTGTACTAGATGATCCTAAGAAAAAACCATTATTGTTATTCCTATCGTTGGAAGAAGAGTTACGTGTAGTAGCTATGTTCATGTACAGTTATCTTAAGTTCCTAAAAGAGGGTGTAGCAGTAGATCCATTAAAAGATAAAGTAGATAAAGAAGACATGCTCAGATACTTAAAAGAGATACTGCCTAATGAACTAAAATATGAGATTAAGATAATAAGGATGGATCCTACTAAGGTAACATTTAACAAAATAAAAAACCAAGTTAATAAGTTAGAGAAAGAAGGATATGAGATACATGCGTTATTTATAGATTACTTATCACAGATAGATGTATCTGATATAAAAGGATCAGGTCCTAACGGTACAGAATATAAAAACCTATTTAAAGCAGTACGTAATGAATTCAGTCCTAGGAATATACTAGTAGTAACACCACACCAGATAAGTACTGAGGCTAAGAGACTTATTAAAAACGGTGTACCTGATCTAGAGTTTGTTAAATATTTACCTAATAAAGGTTATTATGCACATAGTGGACAATTAGACCAAGAAATAGACTTAGAGTTATTCGTACATAAAGCACACATAAACAGAAAACCTGTATTAACCATACAGAGAGGTAAACATAGGATACCTACACAAGTAGAAGAAGAGAAAAAATATATAGTACTAGAATTCCCTAGAAAAGCTCCTATCATAGAGGATACAGAAAATAAATCATATTGTAAAGATCTAGGTAATGATGATGAAGAATTCACATTCTAAAAATATACACTATACGTCTATGTGACGTATAGTGCTTATAATAGTTTATTTATCATGTCAAGACAGTATTTATCATAAGACCCGTTATCTATCAGATTCTTTCTTAATCGTTCAAGATCTGTTCTTGATAGATATTCAAGATGTCTTACAGCAGGTCTATATGATGTAACTTGTCTACATTTATCACATTTTTCATCTATCCATAAATAACCATACAGGATATCATATACCCTGCATGTGTTATTTCCACAATATTCACATCTACCTGTATCTGTAACTAATCCTTTCTTAAACATACCATACTCCTTAGATAAGTTTCTCATAGATCAAGAATCTATAATCCTTAGCTATATCTCTGAAGTAATTCAATCTTGATAAATGGTATCGTTTATGCGAATCTATGTTTTCAGACCATGTATAGCAAAATACCACTTCTTTACCCTTAAGCTCTCTAAGTCTACCTATAGACTGTTTATTAGCTTGTAAGCTGTCTATAGCTACAGTCTGTAATACTGATACTAAGTTAGGTATATCTAATGCAGTACCTGCTGATTGTATGGTGCTTACTATAATGTTAGATGTTTTAACTATCTCATAATCCTCTTCCTCGGTATATTTGTTAACAGTTAAACCTTCACATAACTTGCTATCTCTTAAATGGTCTCTGATAACTTCACACATAGCAACAGTACCTGCGAATATAAGAAGTTTGTCTTCAGCATGACGGTCTTTCTTCTTAATGTATATGATATTAGTTAAGAACTCTAACATTTCCAGATAATCCTTTAATGTTTCACTCCTATGCATGATAGACTGTTCCAGTTTAACTTGCGAATACCCAAATCCAGAATGATACTTAATAAGCTTAGGGTATTTAAACTTATATCGTACAGATAGTACGTTAATATATCTTTTACGATTCTTTATAACATCTGGTCTGTTAGATTCAGGGAACAACACTTCATACATGTTCATAAGCATCTTATTCTTATTAATTAACGTAGCAGTTAACCCTATGAACATATAGCTATCCAGAAACAATTGTGTTATAAATACATTATGGAACTCTTGATGGGTTTCATCGTTAACTATATATCCTATCTTAAGTTCCTTAATTAAATCATCAGGTACTGTAGGATAAGTGAACTCTTCATCTGTAGATAACCATTCTTTTATATACATGGTTACAGTCTTAAGAGAGAACACATATGCTTTTATACCATCTCTATCTTCTTCACTCATCAACATCAATCTACGGAGACTATCACTACCCTGTACCACATATATCTCATCTTTCTTAATAGTAGTATAATGCGTAATATCATCCACCCATTTATCTATATATCTAGGTAATACTATTATACCGAATCTCTTTTTAACCTTAGCTAACCCTGCTAGTACTGTAAATGTTTTACCATAACCTGTAGGTAGGTTAATAAGTAAGTTATTAGTATGTGCTTTTAAAATATGGTCTATATAGATCTCTTGGTAATCTCTTGGTGTATATTTATTATTAGGTTCTATATCTATATCGTCTTCTGGTAATTTTGCTTCATCCTTAATTGTTTTGATATCCCATCCTTGGTTCTTTAAGTACCCTATAACTTTACCGTAGACACTTATAGGATATCTTATAGAACTGTCTCTAGCATCTAGCACATAATAATCCCTATCCTTGATGAACTTACGTTCTCGTCTTCTAGTTTGTTTGTTATACTTAATATCTAACTTATAGGTTCTTAACCCTCTGTTAATGATATTAAGTTCATAGTCTAATGAAAATAAATCATCCGTTACTATTTTAAAATATTGCTTACGTTTTATGACGGTAAGAGTTTTCATGTCAGCCTCCTTATGTTCAGACCAACATAGGGTAAACAGAAATAATGAACATCTGTAGGTATTATCCTACAGATGCTAAATTTATATCTTTCATGTCCATGTCATTATCTACATAATGCCTTATGTTGGTTAAATATTGTCTTATTCTGTATCTCATACTGGTAGACATAGTTGTTGATAGTTTTAACTGTTTCAACAATCTCTGTCCTCTACTTATAAGTCTTGCATAAGTGTCATACATCAAGTAGCTATATCCCGTTAATCCTGTCGATATTATAAACCCTAATGCTAACATCATATCTGTAACACTATTTTGTTTATAATAACGAAGTAACATCCATGCAAATAAAACTGAAAAACAACCTTCAGCTACCATCTTAAATAATGTTCTATTCTTCTTGGAATTAAGAGTGTTAAGCGTAGATGATATGTACTTAATCACCTCATCTTTAGTACGGATCATTTTACTCTCCTTAGTAATTCTTTAAATTCTTCAGGGATGTTGTCACCATCCAGTAGAATCTTGATGTATGAACCAAAATCTACTGTGTTAAAAGACATTATTAAATATGCCAGTATGAATGTTTTAACACCATCTGTAGCGGATCTGTACTGATCGATGTATCTTGGTACTTGGTTATACGCAGTCCATGTTGTTATAATATCTAAAAATAGATACGTGTTAATAGAAACAAGCAATAAGGTCATTATGGCAATAAACATATGTACATCGCTACTGCCTTTTATTGCATTAAATACAAATAGTGCTATCACTGCAGCTATTAATACCATACCGATCATTCGTCCTATTATATGCATCTTGTATTTATAACGATTCTTATTATAGATCTTTTCTATCTTATTAACAACTACTTCATCGTTGAGTTTACACTTCATGCACATACTTGATCCTTTTCACAATTTTGTTAATATTGTTATCATAATAACGATCGTATCGTATCAGCCGTTAAATATATAACAATGAACATAGGAGAGACTATCAGTCCTCTCCTACATACTTAACGACTTCATTTGGGGATAATAGTACGTCTAAAGGATGGTCTGGTTTCTTATCAGGTATATAACTATGTGGATAATATACCTTTTTAGCATTTTCATCCCAGTTCAATGCAGAACCTAATGATCTTCCTGCTATAGCGAATTTCAATCCTATCAGATCTCTATACTTACTATTTCTACCGAGATCATAATCTCTGTTATTGAAATCCTGTGCTATGAATGCATATACCAAGATTTCTAGTTTAGCTATGTTAACACTTAGTTTGGTGTTAACTAGTTCGAATAGTTTTTCTAACAACACCTCTGGGGTATATTCAGGTATATATCTACCTGTTTTCCTATCTTTCAGATATTTCCTACTTTCTAGTAAGGATTTGAACTGTTTAGATAGTGCTGCGAAGTCGAACTCTTTCTCTTCATATTTGAATATCGGATCTTTATGGTTCCATTCGTCCAATGGTATAACATAATGATCATATTCATTAAGTGTTATCCTGTCTCTGTTCTTAATAAGATAATTCCACATGTTAATAGACAGTTGCGGTCTTCTGGATCCTGCTTTCATGTTCAGTGATTCGAACTTATGTTCATTGTTCCTATTGTCTTTTATTTCTAGGATGATATTTTCAACACTACCCTGGTTAAGGTTGATGTCTTGTAGATTCTTCTTCAATGCAGTATAGAACGTAGGAACTTCACTCTGAAGTATATGCAGATAGAGATCCACTGTTTTTCTCTCTGCTAACTGTTTGTTAATGAATAGTTTGTTCTTATTACGTAGTGTAAAATATTTCTCAACATCAGGTCTTAGTACGATCTCTCCAGATGTAGCAGAACCAGTGAGGTGCTTAGTGCTTAAGATGCTCTGAGTAATATCTCTAGTTACGGTAGTGATGGCTACATGTCCTAAGTTAAAATGTGGTAGTATACTGAATGCAAGGTCTCCTATACATGCAGCACACACTTTCTTCTTATCTCTTAGCTTACATCTGGTAGCTATCCTTATTTTAACATCTTTACCTATTAGCTTATCTTTAAGTTCTTGCCTTACAGTATCTTCCTGTTGTGTTTCTTCGTTATAGAATCTCTTACCTATGAAGTTCTTGAAGTTGTTCTCTGTTATCAAGAACTCTTTATAATCTTTTTGACCACAGTCTGTCCATTCGATACGTTCTATATACATGCCTGCAAGCTGTAACTCTCTAGCCATATATTCAGAATTCTGGATAGCCTTAGTAGACAGATATAGAGCTTTAGCACCTGCTCTGGATTCTATGGTTAGTTCATATATGTTCTTAGCTCCTAATGTAAAACTGTTAGACATCGGATACTTGAAGATACTGTTATCTAGTTCAGTTAGATAACCTCTTGATCCGAATAACTGCTTGATTTGATTAAGACTAACCATACCTGACAGATAGATAAGTCTGATGATATTCTCTTTATCGAGTTTCTCCCTAACGATACGATCTAACGTATCATAACTTTTAAGGATATTAGCCTGTGATGGATGTTCATGTACTTCTTTAATAGATTCAAGCAGTTCCTCCTGGAACTGAACATATATGATATCTTGTATGTCTACACTTATGACATATTTACCTATAACGTCATTGAGATACCTAGGTATCTTATTAATAGCCCTATACATACCTTGCAATAACG
>Ga0256842_1002561_pt1 | contig 12893 bp, 15 predicted proteins | sample 4559240metaG_FD_185973 | JGI IMG/M metagenome (GOLD analysis project Ga0256842, IMG submission 185973) | Hydrothermal vent microbial communities from Guaymas Basin, Mexico - 4559-240 | ecosystem: Environmental > Aquatic > Marine > Hydrothermal vents | place: Mexico: Guaymas Basin | collected...
TCGCTTTTCTTGCATCTAGTACATTAAAAGTATTTGATGCCATCATACACAGATCATATGCAGGAAGTGGAAGTCCAGCATCTAATGCTTTTTTACACTCATCACTTTTGGCACTAAACTCACTAAAAAGCATCTGGGTATCTGCTACTTCAAAGTTATATTTAGAAAACTCTATTTCACTCTCTTTATGTACATCACTGTAGAGTGTTTTATTGCCATCTTTATCTATATTCCATACAATATCAAATACATTATCAACACCCTGAAGATACATTGCCAATCTCTCTGTTCCATAGGTTATCTCAACTGCCACAGGATTACACTCTATCCCACCAACTTGTTGAAAGTATGTAAACTGAGTCACTTCCATACCGTTTAGCCAAACTTCCCAGCCCAGTCCCCATGCACCTAAAGTTGGGCTTTCCCAGTTATCTTCTACAAATCTTATATCGTGTTGTGACACATCAAGACCAAGATATTCTAATGATTTAAGATACAACTCTTGTATGTTATCTGGAGATGGTTTTATAAGTGCTTGAAACTGATAGTACGAACCAAGACGATTAGGATTTTCCCCATATCTTCCATCTGTAGGACGGCGAGACGGTGCAACATAAGCAACTGACCAAGGGGTAGAATCTAGCGAACGAAGAAAAGTAGCAGGATGAAAAGTCCCAGCACCTGCTGGAATATCGTAAGGTTGAACAATATTACAACCCTCATTCATCCAAAATTCTTGTAGTTTTAATAGCATCTGACTAAAAGTTATCATTTTTTATTTTTCCTTAAATTGTTTTTTCTGGCATTATACCATTTTACAAACTATATCGCCTATCTCTTGATTTAAGTTATTTGCTACAACTCCACACTTTACTTTGAGTAAAAAGCATATATCTTGCCTATGAGATGGACTTAAACATTCGTAATTTCCCATCCCTTTACTTATCACCAAATCAGCTCCATCAAAAAGCTCTTTGGCATGTGGAGTTGCTCTTTCATACACAAAGCCTGGTGTATTTACTCCACTATCTACAAGATTACAAAGTTTATCAAACCCACATGCCAAAGCCTCTTTCATTGTTACATCATTTATGATTGGACATCCTCTTACAAAATAATGATACTTGACATGTGGATACAACTCTTTTAAAATTTCAATAAACATATAATCAAATATATGTTCTCCAACATTATCGCCCAAAATCACAACACTCTTGGCATGTGAGAGTTTGTCTCTTAATTTTTCAAAATCATCATGTGAAAACTTTGTATCAAAGATTTTCTCAAGTTCATTTTCCAAATCAAATTCAACCTCTGCCGCTAGATCTATAACATTTCCAGCAACTGCCATTTTTGTTGCTGTTAAAAGTTTATCTTTTGAATCAATCAATCTACTATACAAAAGTGGCTTAAAAGATGATGCCTTTGTTGTTGATAATTGTTTAATCTCATCATATAAATCATCTTTTTTAGCTATCTTTGCCATCTTCTCATAAACATAAGAAGCTATTTCTGGAGGGTTGTTATCAAATGAGAAATCTTTACTCATCTCTTTTATAGTTGATGTCAATGTTTCAGAAAGTTCTTTAGTAGCATCTATTGCCGATGCAACTTTAGCACTCTGATTGATTATACACTCAACACAAGCTTCATCTATTTTCAATTTTCTGTATGCTCTTCTATCGCTTTATTCCACATAAGTTTATATTTTCTTCTCATAAACTCAACCTCTTGTTGTGAGAGTTTTAACTGTTCTTGAAGTGTATGGATAGTTTTTCTATCTTCATCATACAATTCTTGAAGCGAAGCAAGGGCATCCCTCAAAAAAGCATTTTCAACTTTTATAGCTTCTATCGTTTCATCTTTTGAATCAAGCACCTTTTCATGAAGGTTTATGATAGTACCTATCGTTTTTTCAACAAATTCAGGTTGAACAATCATCTCATGAGTATTTTTTTGAACAAGTTCTTGAAGTTTTTGTGGAACAACAACCTCAGTTGCACCCTTTGATGGATCAATCAACCTAACACCATCTTCCATCTTTGTTGTTAGTTTACCTCTTTGTATCAAATCCTCAATCGCAGATATATCCAAACCTGTTAAAACACCATATTCCTCTTCACTCATCCACTTCATAATTACTCCAATAAACTATTTGATTATTGTCTCTATCTCTAAAGAATCCATCTCAACTTTTTTAGCTTTTGCTATTCTATCTTCTTTTAATTTTATTGCTAACTCTTCATTTTCAAGCGCTAACATTTGCATCGCCAGATAGGCAGAATTAATCGCACCAGCTTTTCCTATTGCCACTGTAGCAACTGGCATTCCAGCTGGCATCTGAACAGTTGAGAGTAAAGCATCTATGCCACTCAAAGCTGAAGCTGACATAGGTACACCTATGATAGGCTTAATAGTTTTAGAAGAAAGCACACCTGCTAAGTGAGCAGCCATTCCAGCTGCAGCTATAAAAACTTGCGCACCTTTTTCCTCTGCCTCTTGAATATACTCTTTTGTTCTCTCTGGTGAACGGTGAGCAGAAGATATTATCATCTCATAGCTAACACCAAAAGCCTCTAGTGTATCCGAACACGACTTCATCACCTCGTAATCACTCTTGCTTCCTATAATTATTGAAACATATTTCATATATCTATTTTCCTATATTTTAATTTTAAAATTATAACATCTTATCTTTGAGCAAAAGAAGTTCAAACTCATAAGCAGGAATAGGTTTACTATAGTAATACCCCTGAATATTTTTACAACCATTTTGAACAAGAAAATCTTTTTGTTCTTTTGTCTCAACACCCTCAGCAATAATATCAAGATTTAAACTTGTAGCAAGAGCGATAACAGCTTTTGCTATAGCTATATCATCCTCATCCTCTGGTAAATCCCTCACAAAAGACTGATCTATTTTTAACTTATCTATAGGTAACTTTTTAAGATATGCCAAAGAGGAATAACCAGTTCCAAAATCATCTACTGCCAATTCTATGCCTATATTACTTATTTTATTTAAAATTTTTATAGCTTCTTCTGGCTTAGACATAATCTGGGATTCAGTAACTTCCAACTCCACCCACTCTGATTTACATCGAGTCTCTTTGATAAGATTTTCAAAAAAAGATACAAAATCTTCTTGTTGAAGTTGTTTAACTGCTAAATTCATAGCAAGTACACCAGGGTTTAACCCTTTTTCATACCATTTTACCATTTGAGTCATAGCTGTTCTCATAACAAACCTATCTATTTCCACTATAAAACCAGTAGATTCTGCCAAGGGAATAAACTTAGCAGGAGATATAAGTCCCATAACAGGATGTTTCCATCTCACAAGAGCTTCCATCCCTATAATCTGGTTTGTTTTACCATTTACTTGTGGCTGATAAAAAACAACAAGTTCATTATTTTCAAAAGCAACTCTTAAACTTGTTTCCAGCACAACTCTTTCAAAAGCAAGTTCGGTCATCTCTGAAGAGTAAAATTGAAAATTATTTCTTCCCTCTGCTTTTGCTTTATACATGGCAGAATCAGCATATTTTAAAAGATTTTGAGTAGATGTGCCATCATCCGGATAGATACTAATACCTATACTACTAGAAACATAAAGCTTATTATCATCAATAATCACTGGGTTTGATAAAACTTTTAAAATTTTATTTGCTAAAAAAGAAACATTTTGAACATCAACTAAATTTTCTATAATAATTGTAAATTCATCGCCACCCAAACGAGCTAAAGAGTCCTCTTTTCTTATTGCAGACTCCAATCTAGCAGTAACCTCTTTTAAAACTTCATCCCCAATATCATGCCCCATAGAATCATTAATCTCTTTAAAGCGATCAAGATCTATAAAAAACAATACCAACTTTGTTTTATTTCTTTTAGCTTTAATGATAGCCTGTTCTAGTCTATCATTAAACAAAACACGATTTGCAAGTCCTGTCAAAGCATCATGATGAGCTTGATGGTAAAGCATCTCTTGCTGTTGTAACAACTTTTTTTCAGCTTCTTTTCTTTTGGTAATATCAATCATAGTCCACAAAACTAACTCTTGATTTTTAATAAAACTTCCAACTATATAAATCCAGATAAGAGTACCGTCTTTTTTCCTACCTTGAAAATCAGTTTCAACAGTATTCCCTTTAGATACAGAATTAAAAGCTGTCTTTGCAAATCTTTCATAACTTTCATCATCTACATGAAATTTTCTTACATTTATATCTACAACCTCTTCTTGCGTATAGCCAAACATCTCTGCATAACTTTTATTTGCAAAAAGCATATGTCTGTTTTTATCAACTACAAACATAGCGGCAGGAGATGTATTTATGAGTTGTTCAAGCACTTCTGCATCAAATTTTTTATTCATATATCTATCTTTTTGGATAAGTACCCATCTCTAAATGTGATGGTATCCTTAAAAATGTATATGGGGGCATGTGGGTTGGAAGTTTTATAGGGTTTATATTTCCACTATGAACCTCATCCCAGATTTTACCTTTGAGTGAATGTAGTTTTTTAAACTTCATAAACATTTTTCCATCTCTCTCGTAAGTTGAACCAAACTCATTATCTACTATCTCTATCTTACTTCCAAGAGGTGCAACTATCTCCAGCTCATCATTTGGTAAAGTTTTATACTTACACATAAAGTATTCACCATCATCCGTAACCTCGCCACTAACCTGATGAGTTCCAAGTTGCATAGTAAAATCAAGACTTTGAGTATCGTGTTTTTCAAACGGTCTTGAAACCAGGTAAGCATCAGTATATCCACGATTTTGTAAAGATTGCAATTCATATTGATATTTATCACTATCTAATTTTCCATCATAATAATCATCTATCGCCATTCTGTAAGCTTTTGCCGTAACTGCTGCATAATAAGCTGTTTTTGTACGACCCTCTATCTTTATAGAGTCTATCACACCACTGTCTAATATTTCTTCTATATGTGAAGCTAAGTTCAAATCTTTTGAGTTCATGATGTAAGTGCCAACACCCTCATCCTCTTGAAGTTTAAAAAGTGTACCTGTTTCAGGGTTTGCCGCATATATTTCATAAGGGAAACGACAATCATTAGCACAACTTCCTCTGTTTGGCACTCTACCACTTTGCAAAGTTGAGATAAGGCATCTACCACTATATGCAAAACACATACTTCCATGAACAAAAACTTCCAACTCCAAATCTGGCAAAGCTTTTTTTATCTCAACCAAATCTTTTAGAGATATTTCACGAGCAGTTATAATCCTTGTAGCACCCATATCGTAATAAACCTGAGCATCTAAAACATTCATAACATTTGCTTGGGTTGAAAGGTGTAATGGCATGTGGGGTACCAAATCGTGACAAAGTTTTAACACACCTGGAGTTGCAACTATAAAGGCATCTGGCTTCAACTCTGCCATTTTTAGTATATGTTTTTTGAGTAGATTTAGTTGGGAATTAAAAGGAAATCCATTTATCGTGGCATAAACTTTTTTGCCTCTGGCATGTGCATATGCAATCCCCTCAGCAAAATCCTCAAAAGAGAACTCTTTGCCTGAACGGATACGAAGTGAAAAATGGCTAACCCCACCATAAACTGCATCAGCACCAAAATCAAGTGCTATTTTTAACTTTTCTAATGTTCCAGCAGGTGATAAAAGTTCAACTTTATTCATCAACTATTATTTACCAAACTGTTCTAAAAGTGCTTCTATATCATCAGTTGAAGCTAAATCATTATGTGTATCACCAGCTATATGTTGTGCAGAGGAAACTCGTTTTTCATCATCTATTTTACCCTCAAAAAGAGTATTCATATATCTAGAAAGTGCGCGCATAACATTTATAACTCTCTCGATTTTTTGACGGTGAATATCTTGATACTGCATTATATCCATAACATTCATGATAGAATCGCCACTGTTTTGTAAAATCTCAATAGTTTCAGTTATTTGTTCTTGAGCTGATTTATTTGCCTCTAATTGTTTAGAAAATGCTTCAACTTCTGGAAATTTTTCATTTAAAGTGGTAAAAAGTTTTACATTTTCTTCCAAAACTTCACCAACATTATTTAAATTTTCCTCTTTATCCATCAAATCGTTACTAATAACTTCAATAATATCAAAAATCTCACTAGCTTTTTCTTCACTCTCTTTTGTTACATCATCAAGTTGGTGTACCATTTTATTTTCATCAGTTGCAGGAAGTGGCCACTGCCCAGCAGTTTCTTCACTATATCCATCAGGTGTCTTCATTGAATCATTATCTACAGATTCGGCAACAGATTCATCGGTAGCAGATTCACAAATATCTTCATCACCAACATCCTCCTCCGTAGCATCCAAATCTCCTACATCCTCATTCATTAACGCATCTAATTCTTCTTGAGTCATAAACATCTCCAATTCTGTAAATTCGGTAAATTTATTATTTGTCACTATAATATCATAAATTTTATAAAAAAACCGAGTAAAAAGATGATAGTTGACCTACATAACCACACTTCCCTTTGTAACCATGCAGAAGGTAACATAGACGAGTATATTAAAAAAGCAATAGAAAATTCTACCAAATATTTTGGTTTTTCAGACCATGCACCAATGAACTTTGATACCAAATATCGTATGAGCTTTAAGCAGATGAAAAATTATGAAGCTAATATTTTAGAAGCAAAAGACAAATATAAAGATAAAATAAACATACTCCTTGGATATGAAGTTGACTACCTTAAAGGTCATATGGATAAAAGAGTTTTAAATGCAGATGTTGATTATCTAATAGGTAGTGTACATTTTATAAATGGTTGGGGGTTTGACAATCCTGAGTTTATTGGACAGTACAAAGATGAGGACATAGATGAAATTTGGCAAAAATATTTTGACACCATAAAAGAGATGGCAGAAAGTAAACTTTTTGATATAGTCGGACATTTAGATCTTATTAAAATTTTTAAATTTATGCCAAAAAAAGATATAACACTCATTGCCAAAGATGCCCTTTTAGCTATCAAAAAATCAGATATGGCTTTAGAGATAAATTCAGCTGGAATAAGAAAACCAATAAAAGAACTTTATCCCTCCATCCCCCTGTTAAAAGAGGCATATAAACTAAACATCCCCATCACTTTTGGTTCAGATGCCCATAAACCTGAACAGGTTGGAGAATTTTCAAACCAAATTATAAAAGCTGCAAAAGATGTTGGCTACTCACAATGTGTAATTTTTACTAATAGACAAAAAGAGTTTATAGATTTTTAATTTATATTTTTTCTTCAAGAGTTATTTAAAGGTTACACTTGTATAATACCACATATTAATTTTTAAAAGGAATTCCTAATGGGTAAATATATTGAATTGACTGGTGCTAATTTTGAAGCAACACTTGCAGAAGGTGTATCTTTAGTAGATTTTTGGGCGCCATGGTGTGGACCTTGCCGTATGATTGCACCTGTAATCGAAGAATTAGCAGAAGATTTTGATGGCAAAGCTAAAATCTGTAAAGTAAATACAGATGAAGAACAAGATATTGCGGTTAAATTTGGTATCCGTTCTATCCCTACTATCATGTTTTTCAAAAATGGTGAGATGGTAGATCAAGTTGTTGGAGCGCAAAGCAAAGCTGCTCTTGCTGAAAAAATTAACGCTCTTTTAGCGTAAATATAAGGCAAGTAGGCGTGTCTAAAAGGGGAGGTAAAAGTTTTCTCTCCCTTTCTACACTACTTGCTTCTTTCTTTGGTGCCGCTATGATAGCTGGTGCCTTTGCTTATTTTAACTATAAGTTTTCAGAGTATAAATTTATAAACTTTAAAGATTGGGTTTTTTACGAAAAAAGTGATATTTTCGTTCCACATGCCAAAAAGTATATTGTGGTATTTTACTCTTCACGAGAACGAGATACGATGCAAAAACTAGCTAACATTAGATTCAACATCCCTATTTTAGCGATAGACTACTACAACAAAGTTAGAAAAAACACTAAATCAACAACTTTTTTAAGAAGTGGTACAAAGACCTCCCTTGATTTTATACAAAGATTCAATATTTATAATTCCCCATCTATCTTTATTATAAAAAAACAAAAAGATTCCCTTTATAAACAAGATAGTATGATACGGAAACTGGATAATTTAGATGAATTATCAAAACAAATTAATTTACTATAATTAGAACTAAAGGATTTAAAATGGCGATTTTAGATTGTGCAATTATAGGTGGTGGACCTGCTGGTCTTACTGCTGGTCTTTACACTACTCGTGGTGGCTTAGAAAATGTTACTATGTATGAAAAAGGGATGCCTGGTGGACAAATAACAAACTCTTCTGAAATAGAAAACTACCCTGGTGTAACGGGAGAAATTACAGGTATGGATTTGATGATGCCTTGGCCTGCTCAATGTCAAAAATTTGGACTAAAACATGAGATGGTTGAAGTAACTCGTGTCTCCAAAGATGGAAATATTTTTAAAATAGATAGAAATGATGGGAAAACAGATGAAGCTCACAGTGTTATCATTGCAACTGGTTCACGCCCTCGTCGTGCAGGATTTTCAGGCGAAGATGAGTTTTTTGGTCGTGGAGTAAGTACATGTGCAACATGTGATGGATTTTTCTACAAAGGTAAAGATGTCGCTGTTATTGGTGGTGGAGACACAGCACTTGAAGAAGCACTATACCTATCAAAAATATGCAATAAAGTTTATCTAATCCACAGAAGAGATAAATTTCGTTCAGCACCAAATACAGTTCAAAGAGTTAAAAATAAATCAAACATAGAGTTGGTACTAAACTCTATTCCTGATGAAGTTTATGGCGACAACATGGGTGTAACAGGTATAAAAGTAAAAAATAATGATGGCTCGATAAGAGATATAGAAGTACCAGGTGTTTTTACATTTGTTGGAAACGATATAAACAATCAAACTCTTATCCAAGAAGACGGAAGCTTTTTATGTGAACTGAACAAAGCTGGTCAAGTTATGGTAAATCTTAGTATGAAAACATCTGTTAATGGACTTTATGCATGTGGAGATATGCGCATAGAAGCTCCTAAGCAGGTTATAAGTGCTGCAGGTGACGGTGCAGTTGCCGCAATCCAAGTTATCTCTTATGTAGATGAACTATTAAACTAAAAAACAAGGAATTAAATTATGGTAAAAGTTGGTGTACTTGGTGCAAATGGTAGAGTTGGAAAACTTCTCATAGATGATTTAAAAGAGACAGACAACATAAGTCTTAGTTCTGTTTTTGTAAGAAATGAATTGGATTTTTCTATAGACCCATCTGTTTTAGTTACGACAGATATGAATTCATTTTTACATGGGTGTGATATTGTTATAGATTTTTCACTTCCAGAAGCTTGTGAAGCACTTTTAGAAGCAACAATAAAAACTCCGAAACCTTTAGTTATAGGAACAACTGGGCTTAATACTCATCAGCTAAACCTATTAAAACAAGCTAGTGAAATGATGCCTGTTTTATATGCTACAAATATGAGTCTTGGTGTTGCTCTTTTAAACAAACTCGTAACACAAGCTTCTGCAGCCTTAGAAGGGTTTGATATAGAGATAGTTGAGATGCACCACAAACATAAAAAAGATGCACCAAGTGGAACAGCTCTTACTTTAGCAGAATCTGCATGTGCTGGTCGAGGACTTGACTTGGATAAAGTTCGTGTAAGTGGCAGAGACGGCAACATTGGTGAAAGAGACAAAGATGAAATTGCAGTTATGGCTCTTCGTGGTGGCGATATAGTTGGAAAACATACAGTTGGCTTCTACAACGATGGTGAATTTATAGAACTAAACCATACTGCAACAAGTAGAAATACTTTTAGCAAAGGTGCCATAAGAGCTGCTAGTTGGTTAGCTAATAAAGAATCTGGACTTTACAATATAAGTGATTGTTTAGAATTATAAAATTTTTAGGGTGTTTTTTGTATAATTCGCCCATAATTTTGAGAAGGAAAAAAGTTTGCTAGAAAATGTTAATGAAAAGTGTGCAGTTGTAGGTATATTTGGTCACAAAGAGGCTTCTAAACTGGCTTATTTTTCCCTTCATGCACTTCAGCATCGTGGACAAGAAGCGGCAGGTATAAGTGCTTCAAATGGTGAAAAACTAAAAACTATCAAGAAGCGTGGTCTTGTCATGCGTGTATTTAATGAACAAAAACTTGAAACACTTAGTGGAACAAGTGCGATTGGTCACACTCGCTACTCAACAGCAGGAGATGATTCTATCTTAGATGCACAACCCGTATTTGCCAGATATGATTTAGGTGAGATGGCTATTGTTCATAATGGAAATCTTACAAATGCACAAGAGGTAAGAGATGCCCTTATAAAAAAAGGTGCTATCTTTCAAAGTTTTATGGATACAGAAAACCTTATCCACCTTATAGCGAAAAGCCAAAAAGAGAAACTTTTAGATAGAATCATAGATGCGGTGCAAAGAATAGAAGGTGCTTTTTCTTTAGTTTTTTTAAGCAGATCCAAGATGTTTGCTATGCGTGATAGACATGGTTTTAGACCTCTTAGCCTCGGTAGAATTGCCAATGGTGGTTATGTAGTTGCTAGTGAAACTTGTGCATTTGATCTTATTGGTGCAGAATTTATTAGGGATGTTGAACCGGGCGAACTTCTGATATTTGAAAAAGACAAAGCACCGATAAGCATTAAAGTTTATGAACCAGAACCAAAACATTGTATCTTTGAGTATGTATATTTTGCAAGACCAGATTCCAAGATTTTTGGTCAATCTGTTTACAAAACAAGAAAAAACATGGGTAAAGAGTTAGCTCGTATTAAACCTGTTGAGGCTGATGTGGTTGTACCTGTTCCCGATGGTGGTGTTCCTTCTGCCATAGGTTATGCGCAAGAGAGTGGCATACCTTATGAAATGGGAATTATGAGAAACCACTATGTTGGAAGAACTTTTATAGAACCAACTCAAGAGATGCGTGATTTAAAAGTTAAGATGAAATTATCACCTATGACCGACATCATAAAAGGTAAAAGAGTCATAGTTATTGATGACTCAATCGTTCGAGGAACAACTTCAAGAAGAATTATCAAAATGTTAAAAGAAGCAGGTGCAACCGAAGTTCATATGCGTGTATCATCCCCACCAACAACAGACCCATGTTTTTATGGTGTTGATACTCCAGACAAAGATAAGCTTATCGCTGCAAATATGACTACAGATGAGATTTGTGAATTTATTGAAGCTGATTCTTTGGCATATCTTGATGCACCAGCACTACTTAGAAGTGTAAATGCAACTGAAGACAACTATTGTACAGCTTGTTTTACTGGCAAATATATAGTTTAGGTACTACTTGAAACAGATATATACCTATGGTGGTTACCTTTCACAAAAGTTTGGTTGTAAAGTCTATAAAGTTGGCATAAATATCTCTGGTTTTACCTGCCCAAATATAGATGGAACAGTAGCAAAAGGTGGTTGTACCTTTTGTGAAAACGACTCTTTTAGTGCTAGTACAAATCAGATTCAAGATTTAAAAGGTTTTCATCTAAATCTTGATTCTAAAGAAAATCCATTTTTACAACAACAACTCCAACAACTACAAAGCCAATTTGAAACTATAAGCAAAATGCAACAAGAAAAGTATGGTGCTAAAAAATTTATAGTTTATTTTCAATCATTCACAAATACCTATGCTCCATTTCAAACACTAAAAGCACTTTATGACAAGGCACTGTCATTTGAAAATGTAGTTGGACTCAGCATTGGCACTCGCTCAGATTCAATAACAGATGAAACTCTACAATACTTAGCAAAACTAAACCAAAACAAAGAGATTTGGGTGGAGTTTGGAATACAATCCATATATGATGAAACTCTACAAAAAATCAATAGAGGTCACAACAGTGAGAATGTGAAAAAATGGATTTTAAAAGCAAAAGAAAAAGGTCTATTTGTTTGTGGACATCTAATCTTTGGTTTACCGGATGAAACTAAAGAGATGATGCTTGAAACTGCTAAAAAAGCTTATGAGTGGGGAATAGACTCCGTAAAATATCATCCTTTATATGTAGTAAAAAGAACAGCACTTGGTAATGATTTTATAAAAGGTAGATTTATTCCAATAACAGAAAAAGATTATCTTGATACTCTAGTAAATGCAATTAAAATAAAACCACAAAATATCTCTGTTCAAAGAATTACAGCAGGAATAGATGATGACTCCCTACTTGCTCCAAATTGGTGTAGAGATAAAAATAAACAGATAAAACATATCAATCAGGCATTAAAACCATTAGGTCTTAAATATTAATGCCAACGAAGGTGTACTCATAACGGTTAAAGATAGCCAATAAGTTACCCTTGGGTAACTTATTGGCTACTCTGTCTTGTTATACAGCTACTTTATGATGTTCAACTTGCATTATTTTATCAGCTAACCAAGTCTTTATAATCGCTTGACGACTTACGCCTATATGTTGTGCTTCTTCATCAAGTTTTTTAACCATCCAAGTAGGAAAATCAATATTAATTCTTTTTGGTTCTAAGTTTGGTCTTCTTATTGTTGATAAATCAATATACTCAATAATATCTTCTTCATTATCATCAAATATTTTATCAAATTCTTCAGCTTTCATAGATTTCAATCTCCTTTTTTCTTGCTCTTCGTGCAGAAATAATTCTTATATCTTCTTTACGATAAGTTGTTACTACTGCATACATTTTTACAGTAATTTTTCCGATGTTGATAAATCTTTCTTCATCTTCATAAAATGTTTTGATTTCAACCATTTTATCATCATTCCAAAGAAGTTTTGCTTCTTCAAAATCAATGCCATGTTTTCGCTTATTTGATAAGCTTTTATTTATATCGTATTCAAACTTCATATAAGAAGTATATCATTTTTATATTAAA
>Ga0256842_1002562_pt1 | contig 12889 bp, 14 predicted proteins | sample 4559240metaG_FD_185973 | JGI IMG/M metagenome (GOLD analysis project Ga0256842, IMG submission 185973) | Hydrothermal vent microbial communities from Guaymas Basin, Mexico - 4559-240 | ecosystem: Environmental > Aquatic > Marine > Hydrothermal vents | place: Mexico: Guaymas Basin | collected...
GGAAGCGGTTGTGGTTTTGGTTTTTCATCATTCCCTTTAATGGGATTATTTTCTGTGTGATCTATAATTACCAATTTTTTCTTTTTCTCTTTTGGAGCTTTTTCTTTCTTAACTTTCTTTGGTTTAGTTTTAGCAGATTTTTTAGTTTTTATCTTAGCTTCTTTTTTAGAGAATATTTTTTTGAATAATGCAAAAACAGCTTTCCCGAACCAAATCAATGCCTTTTTAAGATTCTCAATTTCGAAGATGACAATAAGCATTGCGACTGCTACAAAAAATAATATTAGAATAGTTCCAACTCTATCGAAAATATTGATAAAAAAATCATAAATAGTTCTTGGAACAATGCCGAAATGAGATTGGACATTAGGATTTATAGCATAGAAAACAATATTTGTAGAAAATGCAAAAAATATAAATGCCAAAATCTTACTTACGAAATTTTCATCATTCATCTTAAATAAATAGAAAAATGAGATAAAGAAAGCTGCTAAGATTAACGAAATACTAAAAAAATGACCGAAAACCTGAATCATCCAATATCCAAAAAACGCACCAAATGGACCGATCCAGTTTTGAACTTCAGGAAAATCCAATTTGATAAATTTGAAAATATTCATATTCGATGCTTGCATATATTTATAATCTGCATCAATCTTTTGCACATCTTGGATTACAGAAAAGAATAACAATAATGATAAAACCATTATTATAGCGCTAATTATCTGTTTTTTGTAAGTTGGCTTTTCTTTTTTTCCAATCTCTTTTTTAGCCATCAGGACCTCAATATTAATTAAACACTAAAACGAATATTCAAAATATCACCATCTTGAACAATATATTTTTTACCTTCTAAGCGGAATAATCCTTTTTCTCGGATTGTTTTTTCATCTCCGCAAGAAATTAGATCTTCATAGTTAAAACATTCAGCTCGAATAAATCCACGAGCTAAATCGCTATGAATTTTTCCGGCAGCTTCAACAGCGTTAGCTCCTTTGGTGATTGTCCAAGCTCGCACTTCATCTTTCCCTACAGTGAAAAAGCTGATATAACCTAACAATTCATAGGAAAAAGCTGTTAATCTGTCTCGAGCAGATTTTGTAATATTCAAATCTTGCATAAATTCTTTTGCTTCTTCCGGATCCAAATTGGTTAATTCCATTTCAAAATTTCCTGCGAATTCGATTACTTTGTAATTTTTTGAAATTTCATTCAATATGTCCTCATTATTTTGGAAATTATCTTCATCGGAGTTTAATATTACTAAGAAAGGTTTTTGTGTACTAAATTGAAAACCGCGGATAGATTTTTCTTCTTCCTCACTTAACTCTAAATCTCGCAAAGGTTTATCTTCATTTAGTTGTTCCAAAACTTTGGTAAGAGCTTTTTCTTCAATAACCATTTCAGCATCTTTCAAGCCTCTTTTTTTAGCAGCTTCAATTTTTTCCATTCGTTTTTCTGCAATAATAAGATCAGAAAGCATCATTTCTGCTGTAATTGATTCTATATCTTCTACAGGAGTAGGAGCGTCACCGGTAGTCGGATCATCAAAATTCCTAACAACCAATGCCAAAGCATCAGAAGTTTTTACCAGTCCCATAGCAGATCCTTCAAAAGCATCACCGTCCTTTTTTCCACTTAATCCAACGAAATCGATATATTCAATTGTAGCAAAAATTGTTTTCTTTGGATTATACATTTCCGAAAGCTTTTTTATTCTTTCATCTTCTACTTTCACAACACCTAAATTGGGTTCTATTTTCTGACTTGAATATGCTGCAACTTCACAGTTTTGTCCTGTTAGTGCGTTAAAAATTGTAGTTTTACCTGAATTTTGTAGTCCAATTAATCCTATTTTCATTTTATCCTCTATCTCTTTTATTTTTACTTAAGGCTTGTAATTCCATTACTTCATTAGGTTTTAGAACTCTCCACATGCCAACGGGCAGATTCCCTAGGGATAAATTACCTATTTGCAAACGTTTAAGTTCTAATACTTCGGAACCGACATTTCTAATCATATATCGAATTTGGCGCTTCCTACCTTCAAAAATTGTCATTCTAATAGTCATATTTTTTTCATTAATTGTTTTAACTTTTACTATAGCAGGTTGAGTCTTTTTCCCTGCAATCATTACTCCGTTGCGCAATTTTTGTAATTGCTTATCATCCAAGATACCTTTGACTTTAACTTTATAGACTTTTGGTAATTTGTATCTTGGGTGGATAATTTGATTTGCAAAATCACCATCACTTGTTAAAAGCAGTAATCCTTGACTCATATAATCCAGTCGTCCAATTGCAAACATATGAACACCGAAATCGGGTATTAGATCAAAAACAGTTTTTCGATCAAAATCATCTTTACTGGAAACCAAATAATTTTTAGGTTTATTCAGCATTATATATATTTTATCGGAAATAAACTTAAGTGCTTTGTCATCAAATTCTACGTTGTCTTTTTCTTCATCTATTTGGAAAGAAAGATCTTTTACTATCTCTCCATTTACTTTTACTCTACCGGAAGTTATATATTCTTCCACATTTCGTCGAGATCCGACATTACATTTTGCCAGGTATTTGTTTATTCTCACTACCAATCCTCCAAACTTTCACGCATGATTCTATCAAATAAATCTTGTTCTATTTTTTCGATAGCTTCATCTTCAGTTTTGATATCTGAATTTTCATCATTCGAATATAATTGTGAAAATACCAAATTGTTTATTTTCCAAATTACTTCATTTTTAACTAAGTCTGTAAATGTTAATGAGTACATTATTCGTACTTCATATTCATCTACCCCATCACTACCGTAAGTAGCCAATTTATTTGAATAATCCAAAATTTTGCCTTGCAGAATGCAATCCGGAGCAATATCGACTATTCTTAATCTGCCATCTTGGATAAAATCTTCAGACAGAGCATCAGTAAGATTTGTATCTAATTGATATTCTTCAGTTAGATTCTCAAAATCTTTAATTGAAATTGTTTTAAGATGTGGCATTCCACTTGAATATACGGAATATGTACATCCTAATAATAATGTTAATATTATTGTAGGTATTATTTTTTTCATAACTTTAGCTATTTTTAGTCCTTTTTTCTGTCAAGATATTATCTTAACTTGACAAATATTATTTGCTAAACATAAAAAGCAATATTATATTCTATAAGTTAATTTTAAAAGATAATATAAAAGGAGATCTTATGTCAGATGAATTATTAACAATTAAACAGACAGCATCTTTATTGAAAGTAACCGATTCTGTTGTTAAAGAGATGATAAATACAAACGTATTTGAGACACACAAAAAAGGCAGTACTTACAAAATAAGAAAAGACGATGTTGACGAATGGTTAGCAGGTTTAAATGATAATGAGCTAGAGAAATTAGCTCTTAAAAGATCTGTTTGTAAATTTTCTGATTATTTCAAAGTAAAAAACATTATTTTGGATTTTGAAGCAGACAATAAATATGAAGCAATCGCCGAGATGTGTAAAAAGGCCAGTGAATTAAAAATTGTTAGAGATCATAGGTGGTTATATAAAGTTGTTGTTGCCAGAGAAGATTTAGTATCAACTGCTGTCGGTAAAGGTGTTGCATTATTGCATCCTCGTCATTTCCATCCTAAAAAGGTAAAAAAACCAACAATTATTTTTGGTAGATCAAAAAATGAAATCGAGTTTAGTGCAATTGACAACAAACCTGTTTCGTTATATTTTTTGCTATTATTGCACGATGATATTCAACATCTATTTTCAATATCATATATTTCAAAATTATTAATGCACGACGATATATTAGAAATATTAATGGATGAATCTGATCCAAAAGAGATTATAGAAGTTCTTACAAGAGATATCGCAAATATATAAAAATGTACTTTAAAAAAAATAGACTCACTTAATTAAAAGTGAGTCTATTTTTTGTCTGTTTCACGTGAAACATTATTTAAAATTCTTTATCCATCTAAGAGTTTTCATATATTTATTACTTGCATTCCACAGTAAATATCCATCTCCCCCTGCTTCCTTTATAGCTTCTATTTGAGCATAAATATATTCGGGTTTGTAATTTACTTTCCAACCGTTCGCTTGGATATATGGCACAACTTTACAATTTTTATTGCTATAATCTTTGGAAAGCTTAGTTCCTTTGTACAAAAGAAAATAAGGTTCATTTTGCGCATTTTTCCGATATCCGAAATTATCGGTAAAATGAGAAGAGTAGATCATTGGATGAAGCATCTGAAGATGCTTTGTTAATCTCGCAATGTCTTGTCCGGTATTTGCAACATCTTGATTATGTTGCCATGCTACTATTGCGAAAATATCTGCTGCTAAAGTTGTTCCATAATCATCACAAATATCTTGTGCCCTCGCAAGAAAATCTTCAATTATATCAGGCTTTGTCCTGTTTACATAATTTGAATCTTGTTTTGCAAATATGGAATCTTGCTTCATAAAATGAAAATAAGCTTCCGATAATTTACCTCCGGTTGGAAATCTAACATAATCAAGTTGAACTTCATCTACACCATTTCTTGCTGCTTGCTCAATTAAATACAAAATATCTGATTGCACAATCGGATTTGATGAATCTAACCAAGAAGGTTTTCTCCGTTTGTTTTCTTTCCAAGCTTTCCCTGAAATGGTTTGGATACGTAATGTAGAATCTTGTTCGGCCAAAAATTGATCATGAAAGCAAACCACCCGAGAAACGGCTCTCATATTTCGCGAATGAAGAGCTTTTACGGTTTCAGGAATGTTAACAATCGGTTTTTGTCGATCGTCCCTTATATCCCCGTTTTTGGGCGTTCTAAAAAAAACGTCCCCGTTCATATTTTTCAAATCAAAGACTACTGTGTTGATTCCTGCTGCTTGAGCTGAATCTAAGATAGTGGAAAACCTACTTGAAGAAACTGAATAAGCACTTAGATAAATTCCTTTAGTGAACTTGAAAGGTTTGATTTTTGAATTGTTGTTAATATTAACTTTTTCGGGTTGTGAATGAATATTTACTTTCAACTCTTTCTGAACCTCTCGTTCAATTAATTGTTCTTTAGTAATCTCAGTTTCTTGATTTTCATTTTTAACTTCCTTATCGGGAAGATCTTGATTTACACAACTAAATAAAAGTAATGTGATTAATATCGGGATCCATTTTTTCAATTTGCGAGTTCTCCTAAAAATTCTTTTATAATAAAATAAACCTTTGAGCTTTCCCAAAGGTTTATTTTGATAAGGTTAATTGTTAATGATATATATCTAATTAAGATTTAACTTGAACATTCAAACGAACCAAAGCTCTCTTAAGTGCTAATTCTGCTCTTCTAAAATCAATGTTTTCTTGATTTGATTTGATTCGCTTCTCAGCTCTCTCTTTTGCTTTTTTCGCTCTTTCAATGTCAATATCTTCTTTTGACTCTATTGTTTCACAAACAATTTTCACTTGGTTATTTTGTACACTCACATAACCGTCGTGAATGGCAAATTCTTCTGATTTATTATTTGAGATTAATTCCAAAATACCGGGACGAATTTTTGTAATAAAAGGAGTGTGATTAGCTAATACGCCGAAATCTCCTTCAACACCGGGAATAATGATTTGATCATATTCCCCATTAACAAGAGTTCTTCTGGGTTGGATTATCTCAACAAAAATTTTTTCCATAAAGCTCTTCTTTATTTATTTAGGATTTTTTCCATTTTAGCTCTGGCAGAATCAAGGTTTCCAACATATATAAAAGCTTGTTCCGGCCAATCATCACATTCACCATCTAAAATAGCTTTAAAACCTTCGATAGTTTCTGAAAGTGGTACATAAATACCCGGAGTATTGGTAAATTCTTCAGCAACAAAGAATGGTTGAGAGAAGAATCTTTCCAATTTACGAGCACGATTTACAATTAATTTGTCTTCGTCTGATAGTTCATCCATACCTAAGATAGCAATAATATCTTGTAAATCTTTATACTTTTGGATAACTCTTTGGGTTTCACGAGCAACATTGTAGTGGTCTTCACCTATAACTTTAGGATCCAAAATACGTGAAGAAGATTCAAGAGGATCAACAGCCGGATAAATTCCCAATTCCACAATTCTACGAGAAAGCACAGTAGTTGCATCCAAGTGAGCAAATGTAGTTGCCGGAGCAGGGTCAGTAAGGTCATCAGCTGGAACATAAACAGCTTGCACAGAAGTAATGGAACCATCTTTAGTAGATGTAATACGTTCTTGTAAGTTACCCATTTCACTAGCTAATGTAGGCTGGTAACCAACAGCAGATGGCATTCTTCCAAGTAAAGCGGAAACTTCCGAACCGGCTTGAGTGAAACGGAAAATATTATCCACAAAAAGTAATACATCTTTACGAGAAACATCACGGAAATATTCTGCAATTGTAAGACCTGAAAGAGCAACACGTTGGCGAGCTCCAGGAGGCTCATTCATTTGGCCGAATACGAGTGCTGTTTTATCAATAACGCCGGAATCTGTCATTTCCAAGAAAAGGTCGTTACCTTCACGAGTTCTTTCGCCTACACCGGCAAAAACAGAATATCCACCATGTTCCATTGCAATATTACGAATAAGCTCTTGGATAATTACGGTTTTTCCAACACCTGCACCACCGAAAAGACCAATTTTACCACCTTTTGAATATGGTTCGATCAAATCGATTACTTTGATTCCGGTTTCCAAAATTTCCTCTTCAGTTGCCAGATTTTCAAAAAGAGGAGCATCACGGTGGATAGGATAACGTTCAGTTGTCTTTATCTCACCTTGTTCATCTATCGGTTCACCAATTACATTGATAATTCTACCTAAAACATTTTCTCCAACCGGAACGGAAATAGGTTCTCCTGTATCAACAACTTTTTGGCCTCTGACCAAACCATCGGTAGAATCCATCGCAACAGTTCTAACTTTATTTTCACCCAAATGCATTTGTATTTCTAAGACAAGATCATTTTGGCCTTCTCTTATAACTTTCAATGCATTTAAGATAGCAGGCAAATTTCCTTCGGGAAATTCTACATCGACTGTAGGGCCAATAACTTGTATAATTTTACCTTCTAACATAGTTACCTCACTTAATTAATCGCGGCAGCACCGGAAGAAATTTCAATAATCTCTTTGGTAATTCCGGCTTGCCTGATTCTATTATAGCTCAAACTCAATTCATCAATCAATTCAGCAGCATTTTCTGTAGCGCTATCCATAGCTGTCATTCTGGCGCCCTGTTCAGCAGCAGAAGATTCAAGCATGATACGCCACAATTCTACATCAATATATTTATTGGCTAATTCAGCCACTAAAGTTTCTTCATCAGGTTCACATTCAAAACTTCCATTGAATTTATCAGCATCAAGTTCTTCCGGAATAATGGGAAGTAGCTGCTTAACCACAATATCCTGCTGAATTGCGGATTTGAATTCATTGTATATTACATCTATTTTCCCATACCCTTCAGATAGGAAAAGATTCATTACAAATTCACCTACTTGCTTGGAAATAGAAAAATCCATTTCATTAAAAAGATTAATATATTTGTTAATAATATTTGAGCTTATTTTCTTTATTGCGTCATAACCTTTTCTTCCCAAACAGATTACATCAGTTTCGGGATTATCAGCAATATATTCTTTGGCTTTTTTAATGATATTAGAATTAAAAGCTCCGCATAATCCTTTATCAGAAGTTACCACAATCAATGCAGTACGTGTTTTGTCTTTGGAATCTTGCATCACTTCGTGTTCAATATCTCTATTTCTAGCCCTAATTTGGCGTAACATAGAATTGATATGATTTGCATATGGTCGCGCTTGTATAATACCATCTTGAGAACGACGTAGCTTTGCTGCTGCAACCATTTTCATAGCATTAGTAATTTGCTTAGTATTTTTAATACTATCAATTCTTGTTTTTATATCTCTGATATTTGCCACAATACCTCTTTCACTATTCTTTATTTTGAATAGATAATTTAAAATTTTGCAATTACTTTTTCACAGATTTTATGCATTTCCGCTTTGATTTCATCTGTGATTTTTCCCTTAATCATCTTATCGCAGAAAGCTTTGTATTCTGCATCTAATAAGATGAAAAGATCTTCTTCTACTTGTTTCACATCTTCTTTTGCTATTTTATCAAGATAGCCTTCGTTAGCCATAAAGATAATAAAGATTTGCTTTTCAACCGGAAGCGGTGAGTATTGATCTTGTTTAAGAATTTCAATCAATCTTTCACCACGAGTAAGTTGTGCTTGAGTTGCTTTATCCAAATCGGAACCAAATTTCGCAAAAGCTTCCAATTCTGCATATTGAGCCAAATCTAAACGAAGTTGACCTACAACACCTTTCATTGCCTTAATCTGAGCAGATCCACCTACACGAGACACTGAAAGTCCCGCATTAATCGCAGGTCTTACTCCTGAATTAAATAATCTTGAGCCAAGATATATCTGACCATCTGTAATAGAAATTACGTTAGTAGGAATATAAGCAGAAATATCATCAGCTTGAGTTTCGATAATAGGCAAGGCAGTAAGAGAACCACCACCAAGTTTATCACTTAATTTAGCTGCACGTTCCAATAAGCGTGAATGAAGATAGAAAACATCACCGGGATACGCTTCACGTCCCGGTGGACGGCGTAAGAGCAAAGAAAGTTCACGATAAGCAACAGCATGCTTGGAAAGATCATCATAAATAATTAATGCATGTTGCCCGCTATCACGGAAATATTCTCCCATTGATGCACCTGCATAAGGTGCTAAATATTGTAATGATGCAGCATCTGAGGCAGAAGCTGTTACTACGATTGTATAATCCATTGCACCATTATGTTTCAAAGTATTTACTATTTTTGCTATAGAAGACTGCTTTTGTCCGATAGCAACATAGATACATACAACATCTGTATTTTTTTGATTTATAATTGTATCGATAGCGATTGCAGTCTTTCCGGTTTGGCGGTCGCCGATAATCAATTCACGTTGACCACGACCGATAGGAATCATTGAGTCGATAGATTTCAACCCTGTTTGTAAAGGTTCAGTCACAGGTTGTCTTTGAATAATTCCCAAAGCTTTTCGTTCTACCGGTAAGTATTGTTCAGCTTTGATATCTCCTTTACCGTCAATAGGCATACCAAGACCGTTAACAACACGACCTAATAAATTTTTCCCTACGGGAACCTGCAAGATTTTACCGGTTCTTTTGGCTGTGTCGCCTTCTTTGATTTTGCTTGTTTCACCAAAGATGATACAACCAACATTATCTTCTTCAAGGTTCAATGCCATTCCCATTATATGACCCGGGAATTCGATCATTTCACCGGCCATTACATTTTCCATTCCATAAATTCTGGCAATACCGTCACCCACTTCAACCACACGACCGGTTTCTTGGATGTCAATTTCAAATTTGAAATCGTTAATTTTCGATTTCAGTATTGCACTTATTTCATCTGGTTGTATTTTCATACTTTCCTCATTTTCAAGTTTTTTCTCTTCTACTTTAGTTTTCCAAGAAATTTCTGCAAGCTAGCTCTTACTGATGCATTGATCTGAGTAGATCCAGCATATACTTCGAATCCACCAATAATACTAGGATCAATTTCTATTTCGACGATTATTTCTTTATCGAAGTATTTTGAAATTTTCTTTTTGATAGATTCAATAATTTCAGGTGTTTGTTCTTGAGCTAATTTCAGAATTACACGTTGTTTATTTTGCTCTACTAAGATAATTTCATCAATTTGATCAAGAATAGCAGGTAAAACAGCCACTCGTTGTTTTTTTACTAAGATTTGGAATAATGAGTACCAAAGCTTAGGATGATTTGTTTCCTTAGCAATTAAATCGGACATTTCCAATTTATCTTTACGGGTAAATAAACGAGAATCCAATTTCTGCAAAATATCTGAGCTAAAGATCTTTTTTAATTGCTGCAAATCGGCCAATAATGAAGCATGATCTTCCTTTGGTAAATTAGCAACCAATGCTCTGGCATATCTTTGCGCGATTAATTTAGTTTTCACGTTTAGCCTCTTCTGCCAACAATTTCTTAATTATCTTTTTATCTTCCTTAAGAGATTCCGACATAAATTTTGCTGCTAATTCTGAAACCATTTCAGCAAGTTCATTGCTTAGTTCATTTACAGCTTTGTGTTTTTCTTGTTCGAGCAATTTTTCCGTATCACTTAAGATCCTTTTTTCTCTTTCCATAGCAGATTTAACAATTTCAGAAGCTTGTTTTTCCGCTTGTTTTTCTGCTTGTTTCTTAAGAGCTCTGATCTCTTCAGATGATTTTTTTAATTCGTCTTGTTTTTGCAATTCATAATTTTTTGCTTCTTCTCGAGCTTGTTTTGCTGCATCCATATCTTCTGATATTTCTTGCTTTCTTTTTGTCAAAAATTCATTAATTGGCTTATATAAAAGCTTGTTTAGAACTATTAGCAAAACTACAAAATTCAATATTACGAGAATAAGAGTATAATCTATACTAATCATTTTTTCTCCAATCTAAAAATTGAGAGCATTTTACTCTCATACAATATCGACGCTTCCTTATTAGGTTGAGAAGATTAATAAAAGAGCAATTACAAGTGAATAGATACCTGTTGATTCTGATACAGCCTGACCCACAAGCATAGTTCTGGTAATCAAACTGGCATTCTCAGGAGATTTAGCTATACCTTCACAAGCTTTTCCTGCTACAAATCCTTCACCAACTCCTGGACCTAATGCGCCCATTCCCATACAAATTCCAGCACCTAAAAGCGCTGCTGCTCTAGCGATTGCTTCTGCCATTTCCATAATATTCCTCCAGTTTTTTTATCTCTTAACTTAGTTTATTTTAAGATATGAATAACAGTAAAAAGGAAACAACTAATGAATAAATTGCTGTACTTTCTGAAACAGCTGCTCCTAAAAACATAGTTCTCATAATCTCTTTTCTTTCTTTGGGAAATTTTCCCATCATCTCACTTGCTTTTCCTGCTACTATTCCAATTCCACTTCCCGGTCCCAAAGTTCCCAGTCCAATAGATAATCCTGCTCCTAATAATGAAACTGATTTTAAAATCATCATACCTACTGTAGCATCGGCCGCTTGGTTTGGAACTGTGTATAATAATAATAAAGATACCACTAATGCGAAAATTGATGAAGTCTGTGCTAAAGCCTGACCAATCAACATATTTCCCAAAATATCATTACTATGCTTTGGCATTCTACCGATAGATTTGCAAGCTTGACCACCTGCATAACCGGCACCAAATACAGGACCTACAGCACCTAATCCCACTGCAATTCCTGATGCTAATAAGGCTGCTGCTTTTTGCCAGCCACCACCAGGTACAGCGAATCCACCAAATAGTAATAATAGGGCTATTACTAAAGAAAATATCCCACCTGTCTCATCTACTGCTTGACCGATGAACATTGATCTCACTACAGAATCGCGTGATTCCGGCTGCTTGGTGATAGCTTTTACTGCTTCACCGGCTACATAGCCTTCACCTATTCCTGCTGCGATTGATGATACACTTACAGCGATACCGGCGCCTAAAAAAGCTGCTACTTGTATAATTTCTACTGAATTTTCCATTTTATTACTCCGCTATTTCCACACCAATATAGGTGAGTGCCAACATTGTGAATACAAAAGCTTGAATTGTTCCTACAAATATTCCAAAGAATAAGTTTAATCCAACTGGGAATAATAAATATTTCACTAATGAAGAAACAACCAGAATGATGATAGCTCCACCTAAAATATTACCAAAAAGACGGAAGGAGATTGAAACAACTTTTGATACTTCTCCAACAATATCAAGTAAGAAAAGAGGATTCTCTATCGGATTCAGATAATTTCTGAAATGTCCCCATATTCCCTTTACTTTGATTGCTGTTCCGTGAACTACCAAAATGGCAATTATTCCGATTCCAAGAGGAACATTTAAATTCCTTGTTGGTTCCATAAAACCGGGAATAGGAATTAATCCTATCATATTACTGAACCAAATAAATAAGAATATGGTAAGAATATATGGTGTGTAATAAGAATATGCTACACCTAATGTATCATTAACAAATTCTTCAAAGAATGAGTACATCATCTCGAACAGTACTTGTGGTTTGGATGGTCTGTCGAATAATAACTTTTTGGTTGAAAATGCAATGAAAATCATTAAAATATCAACAATCAAAAGAATTCTGATTAACATAAATGATTTGATTGCATTGTTTTTGCCAAAAACTTTCGCAAAGAAATTGTAAATTGCTTCGCTTCCCATCAGTTCACCAGGTTCTCCGCTTTCTTTCAGATATTCATCCGGTTGGAATTCTTCAGTGATTTTTTCCTGAAGATCTGCTGGTGCTTCCACATGCCTTGCTACAAATTTGCCGTTTTCAAAACCTATCTGAAGCTTTTTAGTTAAGCCTCCTGAAAGAATTAACAAAATCGCTTCAATCACGAAAAACAACAAAAATACTCTTTTCAGAGATCCTTTTTTCATAATGCATCCTTAAGACTTTTATTATAATTTATAGTATGTACAAATTATGCTCGTTTTCCCTAGATTTCTCCTGGGTTTAGCATTTGGTAATATAATACCAGAGCCGATTATAGCACAACTCTTACTTACAAAATTTAAAATCTTTTGCAAATTCATTTTGTAGCAAAACATTGTCAAGATAAAATACCTGTCAAAAAGTTTATAAAATGAAGAAAGGAAAAGGGTTACTTGTGTAATTATGTTACGATTATCAGTTTAGGTTGTGGAAAATTGGTTTATTTTTTTTTAAATTAAATACTTAGATAGATATTTTCAATTATTAATCCGACAGAGTTTATTTTGTACTCTAATATCTTCTAAG